>OBEQ012106016.1_pt1 | contig 32217 bp, 25 predicted proteins | sample 1670901 | NCBI WGS metagenome assembly OBEQ01 (sample SAMEA104232315, study PRJEB22302) | groundwater metagenome | biome: forest; feature: aquifer; material: groundwater | place: USA | collected 2011-08-07 | depth 5.4 m | reverse complement strand
TATATGAATGAGTTAACCTATAATATTCATAGGATTTATCAACATTCTTATTCTTTTTTATGACCTTACGTATAAACATAGTGGCAAAGATAATAAATTATATTCATATATCAAAATCTATGGGTCACTACAAATGAAAACCGAAAAAAATATAACACTGTTATTCAAATAGTTGTAATTTTAAACTTACTAAAAACTCATGAAAAAAGATGTTTTTTAGTGATTTTTTAGGCACAAATTTACAAGATGGGTTAATAACATTGATAATTGCTCGACACTAATCTTTGGATCATTAGTAATCATAGTTATTATTTTTGACTGATTATCTCCCAACTTATCTCCCAACTTATCTCCCAACTTATCTCCCAACTTGAAATCTGAATTCACTTGGTTAGTTTCAGTTAATTTAGCCAAATTAAAACTTACAATAACTGAATCGAAATCTATATCAAAAATTGGAATTGTTTGATTATATTTTTTCCAATTGTATTCGATATTATCGAGTCCAAAACCAGCATTTTCAGCTAATTTCACTACTCTAAAAAGTTTGGTTATAATTGGGTTTCGTGGTAAAGAGAATTGGTTTAAAATGATTTTTCAAAAGCACCAATCCCAAAAAGCGCAAAATCATATTTTGAAGGATCAATCGGATCAAATTCTCTTAATTGACTCATCAATTCTTCCAACGCTTTACCATCATTTTGTTTTCTAGTAATCAAACCTAATTGACGAGAAATATTTGCAGTATGAACATCCAATGGAACTGACAATTCACTTGGAGAAATCGAATCCCATATTCCAAAATCAACACCTTTATTATCCTTTCGAACCATCCATCTAAGAAACATGTTGATTCTTTTAGCTGCTGAATTTTTATCAGGATTAGAAATATGTTTTTGAGAACGATCTTCGTGATCTGTTAATAAAAAAGTTTTTCTAAAATTTATTATTCTTCCTTGAGAACCAAAAACAGTTAAATTGGATTTAAAAGTACTTTCTAATCCATCATTTTCATAAATACTCCTTAAACTTCTAAAGAAAAAATCTAAATCATTTTTATTGAATGTTCTGTGAACAAATTTTAGATCTTTAGCTAATTCATCGTTGTAATTTAGTATAAAATCAAATGGAGAGTTCTGCATGATAGTAAGTAGATTCTCTCCGCTTTTTATGATACTTTTTCGATTTCCCCAAGCAATAGTTGAGATCAAAAAAGCTGCTATTTCAATATCTTCTTTTTTTGAAAAACGATGAGGAAGTTGAATTGGATCACTTTCAATAAATAAAGGCGAATTATATTGTTCAGCTTTAAAATCTAGAAAACTTTTTAATTCTTCTTTAGTCATTTAACTATAAATTTTAAAAAGTAACCAAATTACCATCTGCCATTACCATTTTTTTATCAGCCATATTTGCTAATATTTCATTATGAGTAATAATAACAAATGTTTGATTAAATTCCGTTCTTAAATCAAAGAACAATTTATGCAATTCTTCTGAATTTTGTGAATCTAAATTACCAGACGGCTCATCTGCAAAAATAACCTTTGGCTTATTCACTAATGAGCGAGCAACTGCAACACGTTGTTGTTCGCCACCAGATAACTCACTTGGTTTATGATCAATTCTAGAAGACAAACCTAGCATATCTAATAATTTACGAGCTTCTTTTTTCGCTTCAGACAAAGACAATCCTTTTATTAATGCAGGTAAACAAGCATTTTCCAGTGCTGTAAATTCAGGTAATAATTGATGAAATTGAAAAATAAACCCAATTTGAGTATTTCTAAATTCTGAAAGTTTTCTTTGAGATAAGTTAAATGGATTAATCCCATCAATTTCGACAGTTCCTAAATCTGGTTTTTCTAGAGTACCTAACAATTGAAGTAATGTCGTTTTTCCAGCACCAGAAGAACCAACTATAGAAATAACTTCACCCTGATTAACTGTTAAATAAATTCCTTTTAAAATCTGTAAAGATCCATACGATTTCGTTAAACCAGTAGCTTTTAACATTATTTTTTCATTTTAATTAAATGCCCCATTTTATCTCTCTTGGTCATTAAATAACTATCATTGTGTTCATTACTTTCGATTTCTAATGAAATATTTTCAACTATTTCTAAACCATATCCAACCAAACCAGTTCTTTTAGTTGGATTATTCGTCATTAATTTCATTTTAGTTATTCCTAAATCACGAATAATTTGAGCACCAATTCCATAATCTCTTTCATCCGCATTAAATCCTAACATCAAATTTGCTTCTACAGTATCATATCCATCTTCTTGCAGTTTATAGGCTTTTAATTTATTTACCAAACCAATACCTCTACCCTCTTGGTTCATATAAACAATAACACCTTTTCCCTCCTTTTCTATTCTCTGCATTGCAGCATGAAGTTGAGGACCACAATCACAACGACAAGATCCAAAAATATCTCCTGTCATACATGAAGAATGGACACGAACCAATATATTTTCATCTTTGTTCCATTCTCCTTTCACAAGTGCTAAATGTTCTTTCCCAGAATTCGTCTCTTTATATGCATGCAATTGAAAATCACCCCATTTAGTTGGCATTTTCACATCTACAATTCTATCAATCAATGATTCTGTTTTAATTCTATATTCAATTAAATCTTCAATCGAAATAATTTTTAAATCAAATCTTTTAGCAATTTTAATTAGTTGAGGCAATCTAGCCATTGTCCCATCCTCATTCAAAATTTCGACAATTACACCAGCAGGCTCAAATCCAGCTAATCTAGATAAATCTACCGCAGCCTCAGTATGTCCTGCTCTTCGCAAAACTCCTTCTTTCTTAGCACGTAAAGGAAAAATATGGCCTGGTTTACCTAATTCTGAAGGATCAATTGTCGGATCAATTAATGCTTGAATAGTTTTAGATCGATCGCTTGCAGAAATCCCAGTAGTACAGCCATGTCCGTTCAAATCAACTGAAACAGTAAAAGGGGTTTCATAAGCTGCGGAATTTGATTTAACCATCAAATCAAGTCCTAATTCATCACATTTATCTTCCAATAAAGGAGCACAAATTAGCCCTCTACCATGTGTCGCCATAAAATTAATTATCTCTGGAGTAACATTTCGAGCTGCAGTTAAAAAATCACCTTCGTTCTCTCTATCCTCATCATCGACAACAATAATAACACGACCTTGTTTTATTTCCTCAATCCCTTCTTCAATTGTATTTAAAGTAAACTTCATTCTAAATTTTATAAATCTTATTTATCATTCTAAAATTATTCTTCTTTCACTAAATACCAAAAATCTTTATCATTTTTAATTTTATTATCAGTAAAAGCGTATTGTTTTACCTTAGTAAAATAAGACATAGGAATTCCAATGGCCAATCCAACTAATCCAATTTTTGCAGTATTTACATATCCTACTGGATTCATAGTCCCTTTTTTGAAACTCATATTCCACAAAGGAGCCACCACTAGTATCATAGCTGCAGAAACAATTATTGTTCCTTTTCCTGTTAAATTGACAGCTGATCTAAATGGAGAAGAATAATTTACATATTTCAGATCGTTCAAATTAATAGATCTTGGTGTTGCAGCTTTTGTATAATAAAAACTTGAATAATCATTTTGAGTATTAATGACTGAACTATCAATAAAATTATGTTCAATAGACTCGTTTATTACATCAAAATCTAATTTATTCGCATACAAATCATTTATATTTCCGTTGACATAATATATTTTTTCAAGTGTGACACCATCTTTTGGATATTCGACATACGTTAATGTATACGAACTATTATCTTTTAACAAAAAAGTTTTGTTCGTATCTGCTGAATTAATCATTCTAAAAGTTGTGTATACTGAATCTAATTCAACTTCCTTTAAGCTATTATCTTGGGCATATATAGAACAAGAGAAAACAATTGTAGTTATGGTTAATATAAATTTATACATCAATTTTACATTTAATTATTTATATTGGAATTTCAATTTTTATTTCAAACAAAAATACATTCAACAAAAGTACTTAATACAACTTGAATAAGAACTTTTTCATGTTTTTAATTTATTGGCACCATTAATCCAGCTCGTTTTAATAACGCTTCCACTTTTGGTTCATGACCTCTAAAACGCTTATACAAAACCATTGGGTGTTCGGTTCCACCTTTACTAAGTATATTTTCAACGAAAGAAGCGCCAATTTCTGCATTGAATATTCCATTTTCTTTAAAGTATTCAAAAGCATCAGCATCTAACACTTCTGCCCATTTATAACTATAATAACCTGAAGAATAACCACCTGGGAAAATATGCGAAAACGAAACACTTGTACAATTTTCAGCTACATCTGGATACATTTTTGTTTGCTCTAATGCTTTTAATTCATTTTCTTTGACGCTTGTAATATTAGTCGGATCCTCTCCATGCCAAGACATATCTAATAAACCAAGACTTATTTGTCTAACAGTAGCAATTCCTTCTAAAAAACTAGCAGATTCAATAATTTTCTCAACATACTCCATGGGAATCGTTTCTCCTGTCTCATAATGTTTTGCAAAAAGATCTAAACATTCCTTCTCATAACACCAATTTTCAAAAACTTGACTCGGAAGCTCAACAAAATCCCAATACACACTTGTACCTGAAAGACTTGGATAAGTTGTATTTGCTAACATACCGTGCAAACCATGACCAAATTCATGAAACAAAGTAGTGACTTCACCAAAAGTCAATAAAGAGGGTTTAGAATCGGTTGGTTTTGTGAAATTACATACATTTGAAATATGTGGACGATCATTTACGCCATTTTCAATTTTTTGACCTTTAAAAGATGTCATCCAAGCACCATTTCGTTTTCCTTCACGAGGATGAAAATCCGCATAAAATATTGAAATAAGTTCTTTTGATTTATCATACACTTCAAAAGTCTGAACATCTGAATGATACGTATCAATGTTATTAACTTGTTTAAATTCTAAACCAAATAATTTATTAGCAACTGTAAATGCACCTTGAATCACATTTTCTAATTTAAAGTAAGGCTTTAATTTTTCATCATCTAAATTAAACAATTTGTTTTTCAATTTTTCTGAATAAAAAGCCGAATCCCATTTTTCTAAGTGATCAATTCCATCTAAATCCTTTGCAAAAGCCTCTAATTCATCAAATTCCTTTTTAGCGAAAGGCTTTGCTTTTTCCAAAAGGTCATTTAAAAACACATTAACTTTCTCAGGACTTCCAGACATCCTTTCTTCTAACACAAAATGAGCGTGTGTTTTATATCCTAACAAATTCGCTCTTTGAAAGCGACCTTTTGCAATTTTTAAAACTATTTCTTCATTATTAAATTCATCTTTTTTGAAGCATTGTGCACCTGCAGCTAAAGCTAAAGTCTTCCGCAATGCTCTATTTTCAGCATATTTCATAAATGGAATATAACTGGGATATGCCAAAGTAATTACCCATCCATCTTTCCCTTTCGATTTTGCTACGTTTGCTGCCGCTTCTTTTTCGTCATCAGGCAAACCTTTTAAATCATCAATAGTTGTTAGATGTAATTCATACGAATTTGTTTCAGCCAAAACATTTTCACCAAACTTCAATTTCAAAGTCGATAGTTCTTTATCAATAGTACGAAGCAATTCCTTTTTATCATCTGATAAATTAGCTCCATTTCTAGAAAAACTTTTATATTTTTTATCCAATAAAGTAGTTTCTTCAGCAGTCAAAATTAACGAGTCTTTTTGATCGTAAACAGCTTTTACTCTTAAAAAAAGTTCCTTATTTAAGGTGATATCGTTTCCAAATTCAGAAAGTATAGGAGAAATCTCTTGAGCAATTTGTTGAATTTCCTTATTTGTTTCAGCCGAATTTAAATTAAAAAAAACGCTTGAAACTCTATCCAATTGTTTACCACTATATTCAAGCGCTTCAATTGTATTTTTAAAAGAAGGGGATTCAGAATTTGAGGTAATCTTACTTATCTCATTTTTAGTCTGTTCTATCAAGACCTTAAAGGCAGGTAGAAAATCTGAATTTTTAATTTTAGAAAAAGGGGCTAAATCAAAAGCTTTTAATAATGGGTTATTCTCGTTACTCATATATTTTTTATGTATAATTCTTTTATAATTCCGTTTTAAAAAAAATTTAAACAAATCTTCATTCTTTATAAAAGTAGGAAATAAATCTAAATTACGGCTATAAAAGATCTTCAGAATCGTTAAAAAAAGTTTAAAACAAAAAAAAAGCGTAACCCAAAGATTACGCTTTTAAAAAAATCTATTATAATTAAGCGATAACGCCCATAACTTCTGCCATTTTAGCACCAATATGAGCTGGAGAATCAACAACGTGAATACCACACTCACGCATAATACGTTTTTTAGCTTCTGCTGTATCATCATCACCACCAACAATTGCACCTGCATGTCCCATTGTACGGCCTTTCGGAGCAGTTTCACCTGCGATAAATCCAACAACTGGTTTCGTTCCATTTTCTTTAATCCATCTAGCAGCATTTGCTTCAAGATTACCACCAATTTCACCAATCATAACGATTCCTTCCGTTTCAGGATCATTCATCAATAATTGAACTGCTTCAAGCGTAGTCGTTCCAATGATAGGATCTCCACCAATTCCAATAGCAGTTGTAATTCCTAAACCAGCTTTCGCTAATTGATCAGCTGCTTCATACGTCAGAGTACCTGATTTAGATACAAGACCAATATTTCCTTTTTTGAACACAAAACCTGGCATAATTCCAACTTTCGCCTCACCTGGAGTAATAACACCTGGACAGTTTGGTCCGATTAATCGGCAATCCAATCCATTCAAATATTCTTTAGCTTTTACCATATCAGCAACTGGAATACCTTCAGTAATACAAATAACTACTTTGATACCAGCTTCTGCTGCTTCCATAATTGCATCAGCTGCAAAAGCAGGTGGAACAAAAATAATAGAAACATTTGCTCCAGCTTTTTCAACTGCATCAGCAACTGTGTTAAATACTGGACGATCCAAGTGAGAAGTTCCACCTTTACCAGGAGTTACCCCACCTACTACGTTTGTTCCGTATTCAATCATTTGACCTGCGTGAAACGTTCCTTCGCTTCCCGTAAATCCTTGAACAATAACTTTTGAATCTTTATTTACAAGTACACTCATTTTTGCTGTTTTAGTCCTATATAATTTGAGGATAATTTTACGTGTTCAAAGGTAGTTTATTGAAATGGGAAAGACAAATAAATGGAGGAAGAAATGAAATAAAAAATTGAAAATTAATTTAAATAATATACTTTCATTTCATTTCTTACACGAATTAATCTAAACAAATATAGTTTGTTAGAAAGGCAACTTTTTCAAATCAGTGCTTTTTCATTCTTTATTTTTTTTAAAAAAAATGGTAACGAATTTATTTAAATAGTCATTCATATCTATGTTTAATTTCAACAAAACAATACTTCCAACAAACAATAAAGAAATTAAAAATGAACGAATTACAACTAATACTACCCAATTAATAACACCTAACGAGATACTATAATGGATTAACAAAATTACAAAAAACAAAATAAAAATAGAAAATTGATTTTTTTCAAAAGGATGTATTTTAAAATGAAAAAACAAGTATCCCATTCTCAATAAATTGTATATAATCATGGAAAAACCCGTTGCTATAGACACTCCTATAATACCATATAATGGGATAAGCCATAAATTAAGAACAACCACCAATATGAGTAAAATCATCGTGAAAATTATATCAACTTTGTTCTTTTTAGATGTTACTAAAATCCAACCGTTCAAACCAAGATACATGTCTATAATTTTTCCAATCATTAAAAATAGAAAAACCCATTTACCTGCTAAATATTCAGACGGTAGAAATGAAAATAAAGCATCTATATTACACCAACATAAAAGAAAAGCATACAATACAATTATTTGAGAAATGGAACTCGTTTGTTTATATAGATTTTGAATTTTATCTATTTTTTTTTCTTTCCAATATTGTGGCACTAAAGGTCCAATTATTCTCATTAATGATTTATAAGGTATTTGAATTGCGCTGGTTAGATATATAATCATTGTATAAACACCTGTCTCCTTTAAACCAATATATCTAGCAATCATCAATGAATCAATAGTAACAATCATTAAAGCGCCAACTGCATTTGAATATCCATATAAACTAAATGAGATTATGATTCTCTTAAATTTTTTTGAAATTTTAAGTGAGGATTTTTGTAATAATAACTCTCCTGTTTGTATCAAATATATAAATAAAATTAAAGTAGGTATAAAATAAACAAAACAATGAAAAACAAAGAATTGAAAAAAATTAATTATTTTAAAATACAGTAATAATAATAAAACTAACACTAAAAATCGTAGTAAAAATTCAGATAAAAAAGTAGATAATATATTTTTTAACTGTGCCCTTAATATGGCGTCAAATAAAACAAAATAGACATTTGCTATACCTAAAGGAATTATCCAATAATAATACTCTACGAATAAAGGGGATGTCTCAGAATAATGTAATACTATTTGATTTTTCAATAAAACAGCAATTAATGAAAACAATAGTATTCCAATGAATACAAATGAAAAATTCAGTATAAAAAAACTTTGCTTTCTCTCTTTATAATCGTTAAAAAAAGGTGAAAATTTAGATACAGCATTAAATGTTCCCAAATTTGCAACTTGAGCAAATAAAACACCAACACCAACAATCAAATTAACTAATCCAATTTGCTCGGTGCTCAATATATAAATAAAAAGTACTCCTTTATTTACATATCCTAATAGAACACCAACGTATGAAATAACAATAGAACGTAAAGCATCTTTCTGAACGAATCCCATAATTTTAAAAATACGTTTAAGACAAATCTAGGTAAAAAATACGAATGAAGATGATAAGAGTAAGATTCAATCCTGTTTTTTAAATAAAATTAAGTATAAATAGACTAAATAAATTTACTTGTCAATCTTTTTAATCACTCGTTTTTAATTTCAAATCAAAAGAATCGGAATTCTATTTCATTTTTGTTAATAATATCGCTAAATTTGGACGTTACATAATAAGCAAAAAGCTATTAAATTTCAAAAAGAGCTAAAAAAAACATACTATAATGACACTATTTTATAAAATATTTTACACTCCTTTAATTAATTATATTTTTAGAAGTATTCTTTTTCCTTTTAGGTCAATTATCTCTCACAAACTTAAAATTCCAATTACAGGAGTTATTAGCATCAAAACGAATACAAATAAGAAAATATATTTTTACTCAAATGAGACTTCTCCAATGACAAAAATCCTCTTTTGGGAAGATAAAGGTTGCACTTTTGAATTTTCTAATATATTCAAACATTTGATTATTTCGTCAAAAACATTTTTAGACATTGGGGCAAATGTTGGATACTATTCTCTTTTAGGTAAAACAATAAATCCAACTTTAAATGTATTCGCATTTGAACCTTCTAAGGGACCTAAATATTTCTTAAAAAAAAATATCCAACTTAATAATTTAGATTCAATTCATGTTATTGAAAAAGCAGTTGGAGATTCAATTGGAATGATTAGTTTTTTTGAGGAAAAGAATATTAAATATCCTTACGTCGAATATCATGCCAGTGGGATTGGAAACACAGCTAACACTTGGGGTATAGACAATTACTTGAAATATGATGTCGAGTTAACAACAATTGATCAAGTCGTTTTAGAAAAAAATATTGAAAACATTGATTTAATAAAAATTGATACGGAAGGTACTGAAAATTTTGTATTAAAAGGTGGTTTAGATTCTTTTAATAAAAATCAACCAATCATTATTTGTGAAGTGTTACCAAATAAAATTGAAGATAAAATTCAAAAAATAATTGCAGATGAATTGAACTATTCTATTTTTCAATTTCAATCTAAAACAAATACATTAATTAAAGTAGATAGCTTAAAAAGTGCTGTCACTAATGGAGAAACGAATTATTTCTTTGTTCCGCCAAGCAAGATTAAACTTCTTAATCAATTTATTGAAAAATAACATGAAATTATTTACGCCGAAAAATTTAAGATTCTTTATTAATACGTTTATTACAAAAAAAATAACTTACTTACCTTCAATGGTATTGGTTAGATTGTCTAGAAAACTTCGCTTTAAAAATTTTAAATCAAGCGAAGAAATGATATTAGTAAATAATTGCATGGGTACTATAAAAATGGAGGTTGATAAAAATAGTTATATGGGAGGAAGTATATACTGGTCAGGCTTTCATCATATAAATGAAATGCTTTATTTAAAATCTTTTTTAAAACCCGAAATGACTTTCATTGATATCGGTGCTAATCAAGGTGAATTTTCCTTATTTGCAGCATCTAAATTAACAAAAGGAAAAGTAATTTCTTTCGAACCTGTTAAAAAACAATACAATTATTTTGTCAAAAACATAGAGTTAAATCAATTTAAAAACATTGAATTGAATCATTATGGTTTATCCAATGAAGTCGGAAAACTACCAATTTACACTTCAAATAAACCTGAATTACATGGTGGTGTTCATGAAGGTTTATCAACTTTATACAAGTCTGGTGAGCGTGTTGATTTTGAACAAACTGTTGATTTGAAAATTTTCGATGAAGAATATTTAGATAAACTTTCCAGAATAGATTTTGTTAAAATTGATATTGAAGGAGCAGAATTATTTGCGTTAAAAGGAATGCAAAAACACATAGAAAAATTTAGACCTGATATTTTAATTGAAATTAATGACGACACTTTTACAGCCGCAGGTTATACTGTTAATGATGTTTTAGATTTTTTAACAATATTCAATTACAAACCTTATAAATTACATAGAGGTCAAATCTCAAAGCATAACAACGTTTTTTCAGATTGGGGAAATTATATTTTTAAAAGTGAAATGTAATTCTTTATTTAGAAAATATGAATATTCTTTTTTTTACTTTTTGGTATCCTTCTGAAGAAAGTCCCTACAACGGAATTTTCATTAAAGAACATGCTTCAGCTATTAAAGATAGTGGCAACAATATTAAAGTACTAGCTGTAAATATTTTTAAAGGTCCCAAATTATATGATAAAAAAATTGAAGTTTTAAATAATAATGGAGTTGAAACTCATATTATACATATAAAATCAAGTTTATATAAATGGATCTATTCAATTCCTTTTATCACTTATCTCATCACGAATAAATACATCAAAAAGCAGATCTCCCCTACTTTTAAAATCGAACTTCTTCATTCAAACATATTATTTCCGTGCGCAGTTGTAGGAAACAAAATAGCTAAGAACCTAAAGGTAAAACATATAATAACAGAACATTGGTCTGGTATTGATAAGTTTATATTAAAGCACCCTTTCGGATTCTTAGGTGTGAAAACATTAAAAAATGCATTTCGAATTACCGCTGTGTCCGCCTTTTTAAAAACTAAAATTGCAAAGTATTCACTAAACGAAGATAACATTTGTATTATCCCCAATATAATCGATAACACAATCTTTAATTATTCTGAAAAAAAAGAATCAAACAAACTTATTTTCACTGCGGTAGCAACTTGGAAATCACCAAAGCAACCTCATTTATTTATTGAAGCTTTAAATAATATTCAAAAGATAACATCAAAAGAAATTAATTTAAAAATAATTGGTAATGGGCCTTTGTTAAATCACTACAAAGAAAATATAGATTCATATTCACTTAAAATTGAATTTTTAGGTGTCAAAAACAAACTAGAAATTAGTCAACTTTTAAAAGAATCTGACTACTTTGTACACGCTTCTTTAATTGAAACGTTTTCAATAGTAATCGCAGAAGCTTTATTTAGTGGTGTTCCAGTAATAGCATCAAACACTGGTGCAATTCCTGAATTAATCAATTCTAATTACGGTGTAATTTCAGATAATTCCATCGAAGCTTGGGAAAGATCTATTCAAAAAGCACTAACAATGAATTTCAATCGACAAAAAATTTCTGAAGAGAATATTTCTAAATTCAATAAGAGTAAAGTTGCTAAATTATTTCAAGTTTTATATTCAGTATATTAGATTATTCTGTCTTTAATACTTTTTTCCTATCACTCCAAACCCCAAATACAATCAATAATCCAACAAGGATCGATCCAATCAAAGAATACGTATTAGATGAATGAAATTTAGGTAAATCAAACTTAAATTCAATCGTATGATCTCCTTTCGGAACTTCAACACCTCTCAATAAATAATTCACTTTGCAAATATCAACTTCTTTATTGTCAACAAATGCTTTCCAACCATCATTATAATACACTTCAGAAAAAACAACCAACTGTTTTGTTTGAACCGAAGCTTTGTAAACCAATTTATTTGGCGCATAAGATGTCATTTTGACTGTTCCATTTCCTGAATAAGTAGAAGCAGAAAGTTTTTTCGCCTCACTATCTAACATAATAGCTTCAGTATTTACATTAAATTCATTTTCGATTTCAATTGAAACAAATTGTTTGAATGAATTCGCTGTATCTAATATTTGTGTTTCAGCTCTTATCAATTCAGTTTTTCCATTTGCATCCATTACAAATAAAGCTTTCATACCTTTAGAAATTCCATTTGGAACTGGAACGTCTAATGTATCTTGACCTTCATTTAAATATTGTAATTTTTCGCTACCATATACAAAGGCTTTCGTTTTCACTTCACCATTTACAAGAAAAATTCCTTTTCCAACATTCACTAGGTTAAATTTGTTACCTAAAGCTAGAATTTCTTCATTCGGCGATTTTACTTTTCTAACAGATCGTACTAACCAAGCGTTCCCCATTGCTTCAGGATTTGGTTGTAATTGTCCTTTTTGAATAAAGTATTTTACATTTAACATATTCAATACTTTGTTATTTGAACGAGATAAATGAAAGTCATATACATTTTGAATATTACGCAATTTAGCACCGTGATATCCACCTAATGATTTATGGAAATAAGAAGCTCTTGCACTTCCAAATCCACCATCCATATCAAAAACTCGATAATTTGTGGCATTATTCAACGCCATAAATTTATAAGAATTGACAACTCTATCTTTATCAGCTCCAGAATATTCTAATTCATTTGCTTTTGAAATCCCTTCTCGTTCACCAATTGAAACTGCTTTACTAACCAATTTGTTTTGAGCAATTTCTGAAGCTAAAATTTGATCATCTGCTTGTTCTGAAGTAGAAGGAAATAAAATATGAGATTTCTCAGTCCAATATTTATACGTTACCTCATCTTCCAAAAGTTCACTACTCAAATAATTTTTATCAACTGGAATTAACTCAATCATCAACAATATCACTAATCCAACATATACATATAAAGTCGAAACGGTAGTGTAAAAAAGCAAGGCTATCAATCCAATAGTAAAAAATAAAATCAATAAAGTAGTACTTAAACTTGAATTGTATATATCTTTTCTAATTTCTTTAATTGCAGATAAACCTTTATTAACTCCTTCCATTTGAGCATCTATAAATTGATCGACTTGTCTTCTATCCGTAACATCTAACTTATAATCAGACAATAATTTCGCTGGATCAGTTTGTGCAATTTGAGACTCAATACTTGAACGGTATTGATCAATTTGACCATTATCCGTTTTAGATGAATAATGATCACCTAGCCCCATCACTTTCATTCCAATAATAAAAATAAACAAAGAAGCCGATGCAATTAAGAATGGTTTTTTATTCTCTTTGATAACTTCTCTTTCTTTAATCAATTGATCTAAAAATAAAACTGCTAGTAATGGTAGACAAAATTCAACGATTACCAAAATGATAGTCACTGTTCTGAATTTATTATATCCTGGTACATGATCAATAAAGAAATCAGTTAATCCCATAAAATTTTTCCCCCATGAAAGAACTAAACATAAAATTGAAACAGCTAACAATACCCATTTTGATTTATCTTTTAAATAAATCATTCCAAGTAAACTTAGGAAAATTACGATTACACCAATAAATACTGGTCCAGAAGTCATAGGTTGATCTCCCCAATAAACAGCCATACTTTTCGCTGCTTCTATATCTTCAACGGATAATTCTTCTGAATTGTCAGCTAATTCTTCAAATTGACTTCCACCCAATTGAACAGTTGCTGCCCCTTTAACATTCGGAGACAATAAAGTAAAAGATTCACCAATTCCATAACTCCAATTGGTAATATAATCTTTATCTAATCCAGTCGATTGAACTTTTGACGTAGTTCCTTCAGGTGTAATTGTAACATCATTAGCTGATCGAATTGTATGTTTAGAATAATCATTCGTTATTGAAATATTTCCGTAATTAATAATAAAAGCCAATAAATATGCACCAAGTACACATGAAGATGTAATAAAAAACTTTTTAAATTCTTTCGTTTTGACTGCATTAAATAACTCATACACTCCCAATCCTCCTAAAAGAATTGCCATGTAATACGTCACTTGTAAATGATTCGCTGACAATTGATAGGACATAAAAAGTGCTGACAAAATAGCTCCCCATTTCCAATTTCTCCGATACGCCATTAAAAACGCACCAATCGTAGGCGCCATTAAAGCTACAGCAATTGCTTTTGAATTATGTCCCGCAGTTAAAATAATAATTTCATAGGAAGAAAAAGAAACAGCAATTGCTCCAATAACTCCCACTATCGGATTGATTTTCAAACATAATGCTAAAATATAAAAACCTATTAAATGAAGAAATACAACAGCTGCTGGACCTCCCATTAAATTAATAAAACCAATGATTGATTTTTGAAAGAAATTTCCATCATATACAACTGAAATCTGAGAAGTTGGCATTCCACCAAACATCGAATTTGTCCATAATGGTTCTTTTCCTGTTTTAGCTCTATACTCAGCTGTTTCATGAGCCATTCCTGAAAACTGTTCAATATCATGTTGTTTCAATCCGTACCCATCAAATCCAGGAGAAAAATAAGTAACGGTTACAATTAGAAAGAAAGCTATTACAGCAAAATGCATCCAGTTTTTTATAAAGAAATTTTTCATGTTATCTGTTACTTATTATGTATTATCTTAATATTAGGGGTTGAAGATAGTAATTTTGATTTGGTTTAATGAAAGTTTGAAAATTATATTATAAAAATAACTAAACTATTTCTTCATAATCAACATCCTCAATATTAGAGGATGTTGATTTTTTAGAATTATTATTTATAATTGAAGTTTTTCCAAAATTCAATTTTGATTTTTTTTTATCACTTTCGTATTTATCTCTTTCTGCTTTTGATCTTTTCTCTTCTTCTAGATTACGTTTTCCTTCCATAATTTGACCAATGAATCGAAGCAATACTAGTGCTCCAACAATCATCAATCCTGTCTTGAAAAGACCTGTAAAACTAGCTTCTACGATCATTATTTAGACAAATACAAGTTACGTTCTGAATATATCTTTGTGAAATAAGGATCTTTTAAATTTTTAATAAAACGAATTCCTTCACCTGTAGATTTCATTTCTGGACCTAATTCCTTTTTAACATCTGGGAATTTTTCATAAGAGAAAACGGGAATTTTAATTGCATATCCTTCTTTACGAGGTGTAAAATTAAAATCAGATACTTTCTTATCTCCTAACATTACTTTGGTTGCATAATTTACATACGGTTCATCATACGCTTTCGCTATAAAAGGAACAGTTCTAGAAGCTCTAGGATTTGCTTCTATCACATACACTTTATCATCTTTAATTGCGAACTGAATATTAATTAAACCTACTGTTTTCAATTCAATCGCTATTTTTTTAGTTATGTCTTCAATTTGTAGAATCACAAAATCTCCTAAATTATATGGTGGTAAAACAGCATACGAATCTCCAGAATGAATTCCAGCTGGTTCTATATGTTGCATGATTCCTATGATGTAAACATTTTCACCATCACAAATAGCATCTGCTTCTGCTTCTATTGCTCCACCAATAAAATGATCTAACAAAATTTGATTGTTCCCCATTTCATTGATAATATCAACTACATGGTGTTCTAATTCTTCTTTATTAATAACAATTTTCATTTTTTGTCCTCCTAACACATAAGAAGGTCGAACTAATAATGGAAATCCTAAAGTATCAGATAATTCAAGTGCTTGTTCTGCACTTTCTACAATTCCGTATTTTGGGAAAGGAATGTTGTTTTCTTCTAAAACTTTAGAAAATCTTCCTCTATCTTCTGCTAAATCCAACGCTTGGTAACTCGTTCCGATAATTTTAATTCCGTGACGTTCCAATTTTTCAGCCATTTTCAACGCAGTTTGACCACCTAATTGAACAATAACACCTTCTGGTTTCTCATGTTTAATTATATCATACACATGTTCCCAGAAAACAGGCTCAAAGTACAATTTATCTGCCGTATCGAAATCTGTTGAGACTGTTTCAGGATTACAATTAATCATTATCGTTTCATAACCACATTCTTTTGCTGCCATTACTCCGTGAACACAACTGTAATCAAATTCAATTCCTTGACCAATTCTGTTTGGTCCAGAACCTAATATAACAACTTTCTTACGATCAGAAGATACACTTTCATTTTCATATTCAAAAGTTGAATAGTAATAAGGGGTTTTTGCTTCAAACTCTGCCGCACATGTATCAACCAATTTGTAGACACGATTGATATTAAACTCAACACGTTTTGTATGAACTTCAGATTCTAAACATCTTAATAAATGTGCGATTTGTCTATCTGCATATCCTTTTTGTTTTGCTTCATAGATCAATTCTTTTGGTATTGATCCTAAATGAAACTTTTCAATTTTACGTTCAAGTTTTATTAAATCTTCAATTTGTTTTAAAAACCAAATATCAATCTTTGTTTTTTCAACTATTTTCTTGAATGGAATACCTAATTTAATAGCATCGTAAATATGGAACAAACGATTCCAACTTGCAAATTCTATACTGTGAAGAATTTCATCTTGATTTGTTAATTCTTTTCCATCTGCTCCTAATCCGTTTCTATCAACCTCTAAAGATTGACACGCTTTTTGAAGTGCTTCTTGGAAAGTTCTTCCAATCCCCATTACTTCACCAACAGATTTCATTTGAAGTCCTAGTTTACGATCTGTTCCTGGAAATTTATTAAAATTCCATCGAGGTATTTTAACAATAACGTAATCCAATGTTGGTTCAAATAAAGCGGATGTTGTTTTTGTAATTTGATTGTCTAATTCATTTAAATGGTAACCAATAGCTAATTTAGAAGCAATTTTAGCAATAGGATAACCTGTAGCTTTTGAGGCTAATGCTGATGATCTTGAAACTCTAGGATTAATCTCGATTGCAATTATATCTTCTTTTTCATCCGGAGAAACAGCAAACTGAACGTTACAACCACCTGCGAAATTACCAATTGAACGCATCATTAAAATCGCCATATCTCTCATTCGTTGGAATGTATGATCAGATAATGTCATAGCTGGAGCAACTGTAATTGAATCTCCAGTATGAATCCCCATTGGGTCAAAATTCTCAATTGAACAGATGATCACTACATTGTCGTTTGAATCTCTTAATAGTTCTAATTCAAATTCTTTCCATCCAAGTAAAGCTTTATCGATCATTACTTCGTGAATCGGAGAAAGTTCCAATCCTCTTGATAATAAATCATCAAATTCCTTTGGATCATGAACAATTGAAGCTCCTGCTCCACCTAAAGTAAACGATGCTCTAATACAAAGTGGAAATCCAAATTCTTGAGCAATTTCTTTTCCTTCTAAGAATGATTTTGCTGTTTTTTGAGGAGCCATTGGAACACCAATTTTCAACATCAATTCCCTAAATTCTTCTCTATTTTCTGTAATTTCAATTGCTTTAATATCAACACCTATGATCTCAACACCGTATTCTTCCCAAATACCCATTTCTTCACATTGAATACATAAATTCAACGCAGTTTGACCACCCATTGTTGGAAGTACCGCATCAATTTTATGTTTTTTCAATATCTCAATAATACTATCAGATTCTAGCGGCAACAAATAAACATTATCAGCTATCACTTTATCCGTCATAATTGTAGCAGGATTAGAATTGATGATTGTTACTTCAATTCCTTCTTCACGAAGAGAACGAGATGCTTGAGAACCAGCATAATCAAATTCACATGCTTGACCGATAACTATTGGACCACTTCCAATGATAAGAATGGATTTGTAAGAATTGTTTTTTGGCATTTTATGCTCTTTTTTAAGTTTCAAATTCAGAAAAACATTTTCCCAAATTGAGTGCAAAAATAATTAAAAGAGTTTACTTATAAAGAATATTCTTTTCATGTTTTTAACAATTTACTTGAATAACTTTAAAACCTCTTTATTAAACTGATTATCAAAGGAAAACAATCTACTTTAAATTGGTTTTAAATTTAACGATTGATTTCAAATTGATACAATAATAATTTTGTAAAAAAAACTTACTACATAAAAAAAATGCTAACTAAGATTTAGTCAGCATTTTTTTTAATATAAAATCAAAATTAATCTATAATTTGAATTGAATCTATTGAATCATTTTCTCTGATTGCATCAAGTACATCTTCACCTTCTGTTAATTTACCAAAACATGTATGAACTCCATCTAAATGAGAAGTATTTGAACGAGAATGAACAACAAAAAATTGAGATCCACCAGTATTTTTTCCGGCATGAGCCATAGAAAGAACTCCTCTGTCATGATATTGATTATCTCCTTTTGTTTCGCAATCAATTTGCCAACCTGGACCACCTGTTCCTGCCATTCCTTTTTCTCCATCACGAGAATTAGGACAACCACCTTGAATTACAAAGTTAGGAATAACTCGATGCCATTTTAAACCATCGTAATATCCTTTTTTTGCCAATTTCACAAAATTTGCCACTGTATTTGGAGCGTCTTTTTCGTAAAAAGAAACTTTCATGACTCCTTTGTTTGTATTAATTATTGCTTCCATATTTTAATTTTCTTCAAAGATAAAAAAAAGGACTAAAAAATAAAATAAATGAAGATGAAAGGAAATATAAACTTTTATGAAATGTGCTAACTTATCGAAATAGATGTATTTTTGCTGTATGGAAAATTTAACTTTTAATAGGAAATCAACTCAACTATTTACAGATATAAGTAACCGAATTTCCTACAATCAAAATTCTCTTTTGGATTATATTAATCAACCTTTTTCTAAAGAAGCTTTTAAAAATCAAATAAATTTAAAATCAAAACAATTTACAGCTAATAAAAGAAAAATACTAGCTGATTCTTTAAAGTACACATACAATAAAGTTCAAACTAACGAAAAGGTACTCAATAACATTGAATTACTTTCTAATGACTCAACTTTTACTATTACAACTGGACATCAATTATCTATTTTTACTGGTCCAATTTATTTTATTTATAAAATTCTTCATGTTATCCGTTTGACTGAAGAATTAAACAAAATTTATCCTGAAAATAAATTCGTTCCTGTTTTTTGGATGGCTTCTGAAGATCACGATTTTGAAGAAATTCAATCCGTTTCACTTTTCAATAAAACCCTAAAATGGGAAACAGATCAAAAAGGTGCAGTTGGACGATTTAAAATTGATTCATTTGATCCGATAATAGCAGAATTTAAAACTTTCTATCAAAATTATCCTGAATCCGAAGTAATGGATTTACTCAATTCATATAAAGGAGAAAACCTAGGAAAAGCTACTTTTCAATTTATTAATTACTTGTTCAAATCTTATGGATTAGTAATTGTGGATGGCGATAATTTAGAATTGAAAAAAGAATTTTCTTCAACTATGGAAACGGAGTTAAAAACACAATTCTCATTCAATGCAGTAAACACCACTAGCGAAAAACTTAAAAGCAAAGGTGTTAAACTACAGATTACTCCTAGAGAATATAATTTATTTTATTTAGCCAATAACTTTAGAGAACGGATACAACCTCATAGTGAAGGTTATTTTATTGAAGAAAAAGGCATCATTTCTAAAAAAGATTTATTGTTAGATTTAAAAAACAATCCTTCTAATTTCTCGCCAAATGTAGTATTACGTCCACTTTATCAAGAAACAATTCTCCCTAATTTGTGTTATTTAGGTGGAGGAGGTGAAATGGCCTATTGGTTACAATTAAAAGGAGTATTTGATTCTGTCAATTGTATTTTCCCATTGATTCAAGTTCGAAATTCAATTTTAACTTTAGATGCTGGAAGTTTAAAAAAAATGAAATCACTCGGATTAACAATAGAGAAACTATTTTTAGAAATTGATGAATTAAAAAAACAATATGTATTATCGAATTCAAAGGAAGAATTAAATTTCACCAATCTTGATCAAACATTCGAACTTTTATCGTCAGTTCTTGAAAATCAAATAATACAAATTGATCAAAATTTAAAAACATTTGCATCATCTGAAATCACACGTATTGAAAAACAAATCAGTGCAATCAAACAAAAATTAATTAAAACAGAAAAAGGAAAACACGAACAAACACTTTTACAAATAGAACAAATAAAAAATAAATTATTTCCAAAAGGCGGGATGCAAGAAAGAGTAATCAATTTTTTCTCACTTTGTTCTGATGGACATGTTCAAACTCATTTAGATAAAATTTATAATTCTATTATTCCATTTGGGAACGATTTAATAATTTTAGCCTAGTTCACTAAATATGATCCAAATTAGAAAAAACAACAATATTTATCCATTAATTCCGTTAGTAAAACTACATTTGTAACTATGCGTTTTCTGATTTTTATTTTCACTTTATTTTCACTCTCTTTTTCATTTGGTCAAGATGTGAAATTAATTGGTCGGTGTGTTAACAAATATAATAAACCTCTATTTGGAGTTTCTATTACTTGCTTAAAATCAATTGAACAAAAAGTCACAACCGATTCATTAGGGATTTACATTTTACATGTTCCTATTAATGTGAAATCAACAATTATCGCTGAAATTGAAAATTTCAATTTAAAAGAAACAATCTACTTTACCGCAACTAATAAAATAGAAAACTTCGCACCAACAATTACATTCAATCTAAATCTAACTGAAATAGAAGAGCAAATTGTTGTTGGGACAGCTATAAATCCATTTGAAATAGATAAAATTGCTTATGTAGATATACAAAAAGCTACACAAAGTGTTGAAAAATTACTTGTCCTTACAACTGTAGCTTCTTCTAACAATGAACTTACATCCAATTACAATGTCAGAGGAGGAAGTTATGATGAAAATTTAGTATATGTCAATGGATTTAATATAAACAGACCCTTTTTAACTCGATCTGGACAACAAGAAGGAATGAGTTTTATTAACTCAGCTTTAGTTAAAGACATACGTTTTTCAGGAGGGGGTTTTGACGCTAAATATGGAGATAAATTATCCTCTGTTTTAGACATAACTTATAAAACTCCAACAAAATTAAAAGCTTCTATGTTAGCTTCTTTAATGGGAGTTGAAACACATATTGAAGGCACAAAAGGAATTCGCTTTGATTACTTGATTGGTGCAAGATATAGAAATAACGGTTATTTATTAAATTCATTACCTACAAAAGGAGCTTACAATCCCATTTTTATGGATGCTCAATTTTTAACAAATTACGCACTAACTGAACATGTAAAATGCTCAATTCTAGGACATTTCTCTTCTAATAAATATAGATTCGCTCCGCAATCAGCTGTTACCGATTTTGGAGTTGCAAATGAAGCTTATCGCTTTAAAATTTATTTCGACGGACAGGAAAATACCTATTTCCAAACTTTAACTGGAGGTACAGCAATAAAATGGGACGTTTCTAAAAAAACAAAATTAGATTTTTACGCAACTATTTTCAACAGTGATGAACGTGAAAAATATGATATTCAGGGACAATATTATATTAATCAACTAGAAACAGATCCTTCTAAAGAAGAGTATGGTGACTCAATTGCAGTTTTGGGTGTTGGTACTTTTTTAAATCATGCTAGAAATCAATTAAATGCTACAATTGTTAATGTATATCACAATGGAGAATATATTTTAAAAAAAAGTTTTACTGATTCTTTAAAAACCAAATTTTCTAACCAAACTCTATTATGGGGTGTTAATTTACAAAAAGACATTTTTAAAGATCAATTAAGTGAATGGAAAGTTATAGACTCAGCTGGTTACAATTTACCTCAAACTCAAGATGGGCAAATTCATCTTTTAGAATCTTTAAAAAGTAAATTAAACTTAGAAACGATTAGAGCAACATCTTTTATTCAAATGAATTCTATGTGGTCCAATTACAAACGAAATTTCGCTGTATCTATCGATAAAAAAATAAAAACAAAAGACAAAAAAGACAGTATTTGTCACTATTTAGATACTATTAAGGAATCGGCAACTCGATTTGCACTTAGTTATGGTTTAAGAGGAGGATATACGCAAATAAACAATGACTTTTACATCACACCAAGAATGTCATTCACTTATTTTCCAAGAGTTTACATGATTGATAATAAGAAAATTGTTAGACGTGATATTCGTTATCGTTTATCAACAGGTCTCTATTATCAACCTCCTATATATCGAGAATTTAGAACATTTGATGGACAACTGAATACAAAAGTAATTTCCCAAAAATCAATGCATTTAGTTGCAGGAACAGATATTTATTTCAATATGTGGGGAAGAGATAAACCGTTTAAATTTACAGCTGAAACGTATTATAAATATTTATGGAATGTTAATCCGTATGAAATTGACAATGTAAGAACACGATATTATGCAAATAATGATGCAGTTGCTTATGCTTATGGTTTCGATTTAAATGTAAACGGACAATTTATTAAAGGAATTGAATCATTTTTTAAAGTGGGTGTAATGTCTACCAAAGAAGATCTACTTCATGATTATTATTATGATTATTATAATGCAGCTGGAGAAAAAATAGATTTTACCACATCAACTGATCAAACACCAACTGACAGTATCAAAATTGAACCTGGTTATATACCTCGACCAACGGATCAACGAATTAATTTTGGCGCATTAATTCAAGATAGAATGCCTGGATATGAAAGCATTAGTGTTCAAATGGGAGTTCAATTTGGTACGCCACTTCCTTATGGACCACCTGATTTCAAACACTATAAAGATACTTTGCGATATAAACAACCTTATTTTAGGATTGATTTAGGAATGTCTTATGATTTACTTTATAAGGATAAAGATAATTTTAAAAAATTAAGAAAGCATTTTTCAGATGCCATAATTTCAGTAGAAGTGTTTAATTTACTTGGATTTAATAACATTCTTTCCAAACAATGGATTCAAGATGTAAATGGACATTATTATTCAATTCCAAATTATTTAACGCAAAGAAGATTTAATTTTAAATTGATTCTCCGCTTCTAGCTTCGATACAATTTTCAGTTCATTTCATTAACTGAAAATCACTCAGCCTGAAGCTCCGTATCATTTTTAAATTATTTTAACAAGTTAAAATTATTTCTTTTCATTTAGCTCTTTGATTCTATTTTTTAATGATTTGATTTCTTTTTCTTTTGAAATTACTTTTTTGTAATCAATAAAGGATGAAATTGAATAACCAATGAAAATTGAAATTGAAATTAAAAGCGTCAATGGAATGTGAACACTGAAAAACAAAAGGTTTAAATTGTTTACTTCCCAATTTTGGTATGCGAATAAAACAACTAAGACAAACAAGACCATAGATAGCGCAAATTTTATCTTTTTTAATACTGACAGTGTGTTCCAATATTCTCTCATAATACTTCTATTTATTGTAATTAATTTCAAACTATTTTCAATGTTAAAATTCCTTTGAAAATATACAAAACAAAGATAGGAGTTTTAGGACTATATCTTTATCTTTGCGCACTTTATATAAATATTAAAATGGCAAATACTTCAGACATAAAAAACGGATTGTGTATTAAACACAATGATAAATTATTTCAAGTTATTGAATTTCAACATGTAAAACCAGGAAAAGGTCCTGCTTTTGTTCGTACTAAAATGCGTTCAATTGAAACAGGAAGAGTATTAGAAAATACATTTTCAGCTGGACATAAAATTGACATCGTACGTATAGAAAACCGTGAATATCAATATTTATATGAAGAAGAAGATTACTTTATTTTCATGAATAATGAGTCTTATGAACAAGTCTCTATTGCAAAAAGCATGATTGAGAAACCAGGATTCTTACAAGAAGGTATGATTTGTAATATCCTTTTTCATGCAGAAGAAGAACTTCCTTTAGTAGTTGAACTTCCAATGCACATTATCTCAGAAATCACTTATACTGAACCAGGTGTAAAAGGAGACACTGCAACAAACTCAATGAAAGCGGCAACGATTGCAACTGGAGCTGAAGTTAAAGTTCCACTTTTCATTGATATGGGAGAAGTTATTAAAATTGATACACGTACTGGAATTTACGTTGAACGTGTTAAAAAATAATCGTTTATTGAACGAATTGAAGGGAATCGTTTCGGTTCCCTTTTTTATTGTCAACTATTTCATGGTTTGATAGTTTGAATATCTTATTTTTGATTAAAAATTGAATTATGCATAAAACAATTGATTCTTCTGATATTACTTTTTTCACTTCTCTTTTAGGAGAACGATGTCTAACTGACATTGAAATTTTAAGAGAATATGGTCATGATGAAACAGAAGATTTTGTGTTTCCAGCTGATGTTGTTCTGAAACCTGAAACGGTAGAAGAAGTTTCAGCGATTATGAAATATGCATTTGAAAAATCAATCATTGTGACTCCATCTGGTGCTAGAACTGGGCTAAGTGGTGGTGCTCTTCCCATTCACAAAGGAATTGCTCTTTCCATGGAACGATTCAATAAAATACTTTTAATCGATGAAAAAAACCATCAAGTTACCACTGAACCAGGTGTTATTACTGAAGTTTTGCAAAATGCTGTAAAGGAGAAAGGATTGTTCTATCCACCAGATCCAGCGAGTAAAGGAAGTTGTTTTATAGGAGGAAATGTTTCTGAAAATTCAGGCGGACCAAAAGCCGTAAAATATGGTGTAACAAAAGATTATGTATTAAACTTAGAAGTTGTTTTACCCAATGGAGAAATAATTTGGACAGGCGCAAATGTTATAAAAAATGCAACTGGGTATAATTTAACACAATTAATTGTCGGAAGTGAAGGAACTTTGGCTATTATTACCAAAATAGTATTACGCCTTATCCCCCACCCTACAACAGATTTATTGATGTTGGTTCCTTTTTTCGATGCACAAAAAGCATGTGAAGCAGTTGCAGCAATTTTTAGAGCAGGAATAACTCCAAGTGCATTGGAATTCATGGAACGTGATGCATTAATCTACACACAGAATTTTATCAACGAAGATTCAGTTGTTGTTGGTGATAATCATGCTGCTCATTTATTAATTGAAGTAGATGGTTTTGATAACGATATCTTAATGCAAGAATGTGAGAAAATAATGTCCGTTTTAGAAGATTTTGAAACGGATGAAGTATTATTTGCAGAAAGTCAAGCACAGAAGGATAGTCTTTGGAAAATTAGAAGAAAATGTGCTGAAGCTGTTAAATCACAATCAATCTACAAAGAAGAAGACACTGTAGTTCCTCGTTATGAATTACCACAAGTTCTTTTTCATGTCAAAAGAATTGGCGAAGAATATGGATTTAAATCCGTTTGTTATGGTCATGCTGGCGATGGAAATCTTCATATCAATATATTAAAAGGAGATTTAACAGATGATCAGTGGAAAAATGAACTACCGAAAGCAATTAGAGAATTATTTACTGAAATTGTCAAATTAGGCGGCACAATATCTGGCGAACACGGAATCGGATTGGTTCAAAAACCCTATATGGATATCGCATTCAGCGAAGTAAGTTTGAATTTAATGCGAGAAATTAAAAAAGTTTTCGATACTAAAGGGATTTTGAATCCAGGGAAAATATTTTAATTGCGATGCGCATTGTATTTTAAACTTTAAAATGGATGTTATGCAATTGATTAAAATCACCATTCAACTATGCTAGATGGTTTTGGTTTCATTTTTAATAAATTAGTAAAATCAAACAACCTATAATCTGTATATACTTTACCATCAATTAAAAAAGTTGCATTTTTAATAAGTGGAAAAATATCATTTTGAAAGTTTGTTTTTTGATTATTGTAATATTTAATATGATGAATGTGATAAATAAAATTGCTTTGAGAACGAAGTTCATTAGAACAGTTTTGTAAACTACAATAATATACAATTTCTTTTTTAATATCTGTTATGTATCCATTACCCTCATCTGAATAACATTTCCCTATATTTATTATTACTAATTCATTTGTTTTGGGGTCAAAAATACTTTTTATAAGTACAGTAGAAGAATCATTTGTAATCCCTCTTAATATAAGTACAAATATCTCTTCCGTCTTAGAAGAGACAAGTTCTAAATATACTTTTATTAGCTCTGTTTTTTTTTGATTAAAATTATTTGGATTCAGTTCTGAATACTTATTGCTTAATTGCAATATTGAACTTTCTATTTTTTTTACTTCAGATATTTCAAAAGTTTTATTTGGTGAATAAAGAGAAAAAGAATCTTTTAATTCACTCTTTAAAATAAATTTATCCAATTTAAATTTGATAAATTTATTTATCACGCTAGCAGGTTGCCCTTTTAAATAAACAAATTGACGTTCAACACGTGAAATTTCTTTTGACTTCCAAGAATTTATATATTTTTTAGCTTTATTATTCTCAATTGAACCTAATACGATAATAAAACCTATCCCTACTAATACACCGATCAATGAAACATTAACACCCTTATTATTCGACTTGGATAAAAAAACAACAAATAATGTTATAAAAACTATGATAAGTACGAAAGAAAATAGATGTAACAGCATCATAATCAATTAATAATTAAAAAATTCACGTAATATAACATCTCCATTCTCTTTAATTTTACTTACTTTATAAAAAGGAATAAATGCACCTTCAAATAGAACTGCCTTTGTTTGCTGATCTTTTCGAAATGCAAGCTTTCTTGTAATGAATCTCGCTATTTTTTGAGCTTGCCAATATATTAAATCTACTCTCAAGCCTTTAGATGAATTAGTTAAATCCAAAAATTTACTTGGGGATTCATATTGAGAATAATTATTATGAGTAGTAACAATCAATTCTTCTGGACGAAAACCTGTCCAATAAATTGTTTTAGTCGAAGGATTCAAATAGCCATCATAGACTATACAACTACTGTCGTTTGATAAAACACCTGAAACATGAATCAATTGATCGCTAATCGGAACAACGAATTTAATACTGTTCACCCAATTTACCTGCTTCTTAAAGCGAGACAGTCTAAAAAAATCAAGTGCTTTAAACGGAGATTTTTTCCCTTCTTTTAAATTCATTTCATTGACCAATCTATCTTTAAAAGAAGCAATCGATAATTTCAAATCCTCTCTGCATTTTTCATAAATTACAAATGAATCAATAATAAGTTCTTTTTTAATTCTATCGATCTCTTCTTGAATAAGTATATTAGCTGCTCCTTTAGGTGTATTTTCTACCGTTTCCTTCCAATTCTTTTTCTGTGTCATTTTTTTTTGCTCCATTGAATCATTATAAGAATAATATGATCCATTGTTACATCTTCGAAACCCCATAAAAACAGAAATTATTGAAATACCAAAAATAAAAACTCCCGTTATACGAATATTATCAAAGAATAGAAAAACGATTCCTACAACACACCCTATAAATCCGAATAACATTAAATAAATACCATTCATATTGTTTTGATTAGAAGTAATTTAAAAGCAGTTAATAAAGCTTTTAATTCAAATGATTTTAAAATTCAATAAAAGATAAAACCTAAGCTTTTGAAAAAAATAAATTGGGATTTTTTTTTGCTGACATTTAACAAAAAAAAGAGGGGCAAGCTGATTATATCGCACCGCTCAACTTCCGACCTTTGCTACGTTCCCGTCCTGGAGGAATTGGAAGGAGCTGGTCGTATAAGACTTACCCCAGCCACAAAAGTAGTCAGTTTTTTCAGAATAACAACCTATTTATTAATAATTTTTTTAAATTAATTTTTGATCAAAAAAAAATCCACTCGTTGGAGTGGATTAATATGTATAATACGAGCATTTTACAAATGCATAAAATCTTTTTTCGCTAACAATTCATCTTCTGATTCTCTGTAATGATCGTCGTCAACACAACAATCAACAGGACAAACAGCCGCACATTGAGGCTCATCATGAAACCCAACGCATTCAGTACATTTATCTGTAGCGATAAAATACACATCCATATCTTTCGGTTCAAAAGCATGATCTGCTTCAATTTCTTTACCATCCAATGTAGTGATCATTCCTTTTAAAGAAGTTCCGTCAGAATATCTCCATTCAGCACCACCTTCATATATTGCATTATTTGGACATTCTGGCTCACATGCACCGCAATTAATGCATTCGTCTGTTATAATAATTGCCATTTTACCTTTGTATTAAATTTTGGGTATTCATTTTAAAGTACAAAGATAAGAAGTCAAAATGGATTTGATTCTTTTTCGGGATTATTTTATTTTCAAACAATAAACCCAATATAATTTATTAGGTGCGAGTTCAAAACTTCGAATTTTCAGTTTTTATTCATAAAATCAAAACAGTTTCTTAATTTTGCAACGTGAAAAAAGAAAATGAAATAAAGGGGTTTGTTCAATTAGGAAAACTAATGACAGCTCTTGGAAAAGAAGAAGTTTGGAGTGGATTTTCAATAGGTACTACCGAAGAGGAATATCAGAAAATACAACACATTATCATTCGTCAATTTTCTTATAATGGCTGGTTTTCAAAAGAGAATGTTCTTCAATCGTTAACTTCTTTGGGCAAACTTCTAACTGAAGATAAAATTACGACTTGGTTAAAAGAGTATACTTACACCTCAACTCCTAAACGAATTGGGATTATAATGGCCGGAAATATTCCGCTCGTTGGTTTTCATGACTTTCTTTGCGTCCTTCTTTCTGGAAATATTGCTGTATCAAAATTAAGTTCTGATGACAATACACTTTTACCTGCATTAGCAGAACAATTAATTCAATTCACTCCAACTTTAAAAGAAAGAATCATTTTTTCAATGGGGAAATTGGGCGAAATTGATGCAATTATTGCGACTGGAAGCGATAATTCATTTCAATATTTTGAACAATATTTTGGAAAATATCCGCATTTATTTAGAAAAAACAGAACGTCAATTGCTATTTTCACAGGAAAAGAAACAAAAGAAGAATTAACAAAACTAGGAATTGATATTTTTAGCTATTATGGTTTAGGTTGTCGAAATGTTTCTCATTTATTGCTTCCTCAGGGGTTTGAATTAAATCGATTTTTTGAAGCAATCATTGACTTCCACCCTATTGTCAATCACCATAAATACGCTAATAACTACGATTACAACAAAGCCGTTTATTTAATGAACTTAATGGAAATTTTGGATAATCATTTCGTTTTATTAAGGGAAACGGATGAATTGTTCTCCCCCCTTTCAATGGTTCATTATCATTATTATTCAAATCCATCCGAAATTGATTCTTATTTAGAAAATCATTCTGAGAAAATTCAAGCTATAGTTGGTCATAATTACATTCCATTTGGTGAAGCACAAGCACCGAAGTTAAATGACTATGCAGATGGTGTTGATGTTATGAAATGGTTGGAAGAATTGAAACTTTAAGTCTCAGCATCAAGTCTTTGATCCGCCCGCTGGCGGAGATCTTGCATCTTGCAGTCTTTCATCTCGACTCATTTTTGATGTTTCACTAAATACTCATACGCTTCTTGAATTTTTAGAAAACGTTCTTGCGCTAAGCGTAATTGGTCACGTCCTTCACTTTCAAATTTATCAGGATGATGTTTCATAACTAATTTTCTGTATGATTTTTTAATCTCTTCCACCGAACTGGTTTTAGAAACTCCCAAAATTTGATAACAAACCAATGATTTTGAGTTACTGATACTTGATCTTATTCTTGTTCTTTTTCTACTGGATTTTTTCTTTTTACTATTAGTTCGATGGTACATAGCGATAATAGATTCAAAATCTTTCTGCTTTAATTTTAATAAAATGACTAAATGCTGTAGTAAACGATATTCATTTGTGTTCAACGATCCATTAATCATGGATAGTCCCGCTAAAAAATAGATAACTTGAAGACGATAAATTTCATCTTCAAAATGTAGATTTAACCAATCACACACTGTATGTAATTGAATTGGGTATTTAAAATGGAAATTTAAATCATCTTTAAAATCGATTTTACTTTCAGGAAATTCTTTTCTAAAATATCCGTTCATATAAGCGATTTTAGAACCATTATCTGATAAATCTCTTCGAATCATTGAAGCAGATAAACTGATGTATGCTTTTAAAATATGGGCTTTATTGAATTTAAAATCAGCTGGAAAAATTCCTTTTCTCCATTCTCTCGTTTCTTTCCTATCTTTCCAAAGGTAAATCGTTAAAGAAATAAGAGCAATCATTATAATAGACAAAAACACACTTCCTAAGAATTCATCAAACTCTCTTTCTGTTCTAAATTGTAGTGTGTAAAATAAAATCATATCTTGCTTTCTAAGATTTAACAACGAAAATAAGGATTCCTAATTAAATAATACAGAATTATAGAAAAGTAACAGGGGGAATTTACTTTAATTAAAACTTTGAATATTAATTGGTGAAAAATCGATTTCTTACCATTTGAATATTCATTATGTTTATGAATGAAAAAAATAATTTAAATTACCATTCCCATAGAATAGGGTTTAAACCCTATTCTATGGGAATAATATCCATTTCGGTGATTAATTACCAAAAAAATCTTTAACAAAAAAAAGATCCCATCTTCTAAATAGGATCTTCATTCAATAAAATAAAATTATTCTAATCTCAATTCTTCACAAATTCCTTTAAGAACACTCTATCATTCGTGATAATTTTCACATAATAATGTCCTGCGGGAATCGATTGTAAATTAATTTCAGATTCTGCAAAATAATCATTTGCGGTCATTTCTTCTGTGTGAATCGATCTTCCCATCATGTCAATAATTTCTAAAGAAGCTTTTTCTTTAATCACAGCACTTAACTCAATTTGAAAGATTCCATTATTTGGATTTGGGAAGATAACAATATCATTGTCTAATTTCGTTTCATCAATTCCTACTGAAAAACCGACAGAAAAATCATATCGGTGATATTTACCGAAATCCGCAGGGAAAGTTTCAACTACGCTTCCTCCTACTTTTCTTATTCTAAATTGACCGTTTGTTTCCCCTTCAACCTGAGATGAATACCAAAAACCGATTCCATCATCATCCGAATCTTCAATAATAATACTATAACATCCTGGCTCTAGATCAAACGTATCTTTATAGGTCGTAGTATTTGCTAAAGTCAATCGTTCGAAAATAATTGCTCCGTTTTGATCTACTAATTTATATTTATTTTCTGACGCTTTGTTATTTGTTGTAAACCATACATAAAAAGAGCCGTCAATAAATTCTGGTGCGTCAAATTTAGATATTTTCTCATTGTTTGGTGCATATTCATCTAAATTTGGAATTCCATTAATATCATACATTTGTGTGTGAAACTGTTTCGTTCCATCGTAATCTCCCCACCAATTTAAATCTGTAACTGGAATTTCAACCATTTCTTTTTCTAAAAAAGCTAAATCTCCATGCCATTCATATTCTAACCAAGAGCCATACGTAATCCAAGATCTAATTTTACAAGAGGTCATTGGCAATGCTCCAGTATTTTGAATCATAATTCTTGGATTCGAACAAGTTGGGTTCCATTTGCTATAATATTCGTAGTTATTTGGATTTAAAATATCAACAACTGCTCCATCATTTTGGAAATTAGGTGCTGAATAAGATATTAAATCCATTGCTGCGATGTAATTCCCTCCACCTTGTGCCGCATCATTCGTTGGAATTTCAGAAATACCATAATCAATTGAAACTGTTGTTCCAGGTGTAACAAATGGTGTAATATCATGCTCATATTCAGGAACTAAATCACCAGGACACCAACCTTCTCTCGCATAAGGCCATGTACCTCCTTGTCCAATATTTGGATTTGTTCCACAGTCTGATGTTCTCCAAATATTCCAATTAAAACG
>OBEQ013066026.1_pt1 | contig 32241 bp, 28 predicted proteins | sample 1670901 | NCBI WGS metagenome assembly OBEQ01 (sample SAMEA104232315, study PRJEB22302) | groundwater metagenome | biome: forest; feature: aquifer; material: groundwater | place: USA | collected 2011-08-07 | depth 5.4 m | reverse complement strand
ATAAATGAGCATTTTAAAATTTGATCTAACGATGAGTTAAATCAAAATAGCAATTTCTAGAGGTGCCCTTAAGCTAATTTTAATCAACATTAACTAGAATCGTGCTATAAATATGCGCATGATTTTTAGAATCATCACTATTAAAATAACGAACACACACGACGAGCATAATCATGGTTGCCCTTTTAAATACAACAGAAATAGGTGAACTTAATTTTCAAGAATTTCTTGATTATTTTGAAGCAATATTACAATCACCTGATAGTAACGCTAATACAATAAATAATTTATATTTATTCATTCACGAAAAATTTTCGATGGTTCCCTATGAAGAATTATCTACTCCTTTTTTATTTCAGTTTATTAATTTAATAAACAAATTCATTCATACAAACAAATTATCTGCGGAACAAACAGATTTTTTAGCGTGTCAATTAATACAAATTTATAAAATAATCACCGCAACAACAATGGCTACTATTTCAGGTTATTCTGCTCTGACACAATTAGATATTTCGCATTTAACAACATTACTCACTCATTGCGATGCCTATATTAAACATTTGCAGGAATCAACTGCACCCACCGCAGAAAATAAAATAAAAATGGTGCAGATATTAACCTGCGCAAGCGACACAATTCTTGCGATCAGTCACCGCAAACAACTACTTTCCAAAAAAAGAAAACGTTCAGAAAGGTTAGAAAGTTTAGAAAATGCAGAAAACACAGAAAAAACAGAGACTGCTAACACCGATCCGGCTATGCTTATTCACACTCTTTTCTTCAGTGAAGATAATCTTCATGCTCTTGATGAGGAATTATTAAAAAAATTGATTGCTTATGGAAAAAGAAAATTAGAAATCTTACAATCGCTCCCCTCATCAGCACAAAACACAAATGAGGTTTATTTTGTTCTCCACAAAATACTTCTTCCTTCATTATTGTTTGCAACAAAAATAGTAGATGATCACCAAGTTGTTCTTTCCTTATTTGATGAAATAAAAAAATACGCAAAACAATTAACGAACAACTTTCCCTTAAGTAACCATGAACTGAAGACATCGCCTATAGAAGAACTACAAACATTAATTGAACACAACTTACCCGTGATTGGCGTATCTTACCAACATAATAATTCTATCGACCAATTACTGACTTTAAACAAAATGCTGACAACCAGTTATTATGACTTAATTTACAAAGAACAAAAACTTAATATCAATACTCTCTATGCTTGTCTTAATATTGTTTATCAGTTTTTAAAGATAAATGATTTCGCTCATCTTCATGATGAAAGCTACCATTTCAAAAATTTAATATTTTTTTATAAAAAATATGAAAAAAAGTTTGATTTAAAAAAACATTCGGCTATGACTGACATAAGCACTAAATTATGCGAACAAATTATTCTTCAATCGAAAACACGATTACTCCCTCTCGATGCATCAATCCTCTCCAAGATTAATTATATTGAGTCTTTGCTTTTTGGTGCCAATGTAATTATTACTATGGAAAACGATTATAAAAATGCCGCTAAAGAGACATTAAATCAAGTAGAAAAACTGCTTGATTTACTCGATAAAGAAATGAAAGAATCCCCCTTAAACGCCAATCATCGTCTGCGTTTAAATCGTTTAAAACACCAATATCATGCTACCGCTGGCAGTGTCGCTTATAACGATAATGATATAAAACGTGCTCATGCGCATTACGAAAAGGAATTAGCATTTGCAGAAATGACAAAATTTAACAGCGGTTATAGTTTGCGCCATCTTGCACGCATGGAAATTTTCTTTTCGTTACAGGCGAGCGATCAAAACAAAATACATCAACACGCCATGAATGCGATTACTCTTTCTTTACAATCCATCGAGCAGTTTTTAGCAAAAAATCTTAATACCAAATTACCAGGCGCTATTTTGTTTTTATATAGAATTTCTATTTTTTATGGGCTTGACGTGCTCGCTGGTTTAGTCGGGGAATTCTGTACGTCACAAGATAACTTACGGCGTATCTATGACAACATCAATAAAACACTTTCAAAAAATAATGAAATCTTTTTATCCAAAACAAAAAGTTTTACTCTTTTTTCAAAAGCAAATTGCCATCACGTCACTATGACGGAAGCGCAACTTGTTTCATATAATAAAGATCAATTGAATGATTTGTTACATAAAACTGCCGTTCATTTATAAAAAAAATAAATTATATTCAGCTCAAAGCGAGATTTTTGTCGAAAAATAAGCATAGCGAACGATAAGTGCTTTAATATTCTGTTAAGAATTATCAGTACTATGCACATCTGTCATTCGTTGTGATAACATCCACACTCTTCGCATTTTAAAGTACGATGACTATATATTACATAATAAAATATACTAACTATTTGATTTCTTATTTTTAATGACTAACACGAGGCAATAATATGTTTACTAATACCAATAAAGATGATGACGCGATGGAAATAGAAGCAACCGCAACCCTCCAAAAAGTATCATCTGCATCTACTGAAAATCCCAACAAAATGGAAGAAGAGATTGAAGATGCGACAGCAAAATCCACATCCGCTTCAGAAAACGATGTTAGCGATGATTCCAGTCCAAGCCTGAGTGAAGAAGAAATTTTAAATATGAGTGAAGAGGACATTTGGATTTTTTGCAAAAGAACATCTTATTTAACAGACCATATGCAATATTTGCCAGTCGCGTGGTTAGAAAAAGCAACCGCCTTGGTAAAAAAGAAAAGTAATGATTACTGTGAACATATCGATGAATTCTATATAAAAAATCACCCGGGGTTAGAGTATTCTATTATTAAAAATACACTTACCGCCTTGATCAATGTCTATGCTTATCATGCAAACCATCAGATGCTGGAAGATAAATCCAAACCTTTGCCACAGCGAAATCAAATTTTAAGTACTTGGTTAAATACGTTTACTGAATTAACTGCTGTCTGGAAAAAAATACAAGACACTATTAAAACCCATACAATTAAATCAGTTAATAAATCTTCCTATTATGCTAATCAACCGCTAAGACTAAATAATAATGTTAAAAAAATAATAGGCAGTCTTTTGCTCAACAATACTATTCAAATACCACACGCTCCAACAATGTGGGATTATGAGGAGAAAACAAAAAATCAAAAACAATTAACATCTTCAGCGCCAGCAAATGGTTATATTAGGCTACGTGAAAAGTTTACTCCTATATTCTTAGCTGAGCCAAAAATTACAAAACGTCACTCAGAAGATTTGAATAAGGATGATGAAGAGAACAATAAAATTGATCCCTCAAGTAACTCTTCAACAAAAAAACAAAAAAAATTATAATCACCTTTAAGATAATTTGTGCAATATGATTTGACATTTAGATCATATTGCATTCATACGTGGGTTCGAAACTTAGCAACTCATTTGACAGCGTAGCAATGCCTCTTTATTCTTTGATCATCTTGAATGACATTAATGACTTTGATCATACATTGGATCGATATGACCACCACCGACTCGCTTGCACCCGATATTCTCGCACTTGCCAAACAACTCATTGCCTGCCCCTCTATCACGCCCAATGACGCTGGCTGCCAAACAATCATCGGGCAACGTTTAGCGGCAATGGGTTTTCAATGCGAACCCATGCGTTTTGCCGATGTCGATAATTTGTGGGCACGCAAAGGAACAGCAGCGCCACTCATTGTATTTGCAGGACACACGGATGTTGTGCCGCCGGGCCCAGAAAGTGATTGGCATTCGCCACCATTTCAACCGACAATTCGCGATGATTTTTTATATGGTCGCGGCGCATGCGACATGAAAAGCGCACTCGCTTGCATGATTATCGCCACAGAAATTTTCGTCAAAAAAAATCTATCATTCACTGGTTCCATCGCATTTTTAATTACCAGTGATGAAGAAGGTCATGCCACGCATGGCACACAAAAAGTGCTAGAAGTTTTACAAAAACGTCATGAAAAAATAGAGTATTGCATTATTGGCGAAGCCAGCAGCGAAAAAATAGTCGGCGATCAAGTACGTATTGGTCGCCGCGGTTCATTACATGGCAAACTCATTGTTCATGGTAAACAAGCTCATGTTGCGTATCCGCAGCTCGCAAAAAATCCGATTCACGCAAGCATGGCTGCGTTACATGAATTGGCGCACACCGAATGGGATCAAGGTAATGAACATTTTCCTAAAACCACTTTTCAAATCACCAATATTCATGGCGGTACTGGTGCTGCCAACGTCATTCCTGGTCATTTAGAAGTCGTCTTTAATTTTCGTTTTTCAACTGCAGTGACTGTTGCAGAATTAAAACAACGTACCGACACTATTTTTCATCGTCATGGTTTAACATTTGATTTGCAATGGGAAATGGGTGGCGAACCTTTTCTCACAGAAAAAAGCGCATTGATTACGGCAACACAAACAGCGATTAAAGACATCTGCAAAATAGAAACGACATTATCCACTGGCGGTGGCACTTCCGATGGCCGTTTCATTGCACCGACGGGCGCAAAAGTCATTGAGTTAGGTGTACCACATACCACCGCACATCAAGTTAATGAGTGCGTGCGCGTGCAAGATCTCGTCATCTTGACGCAATTATACTTACGCATGTTACAAATTTTATTGAAAACTTAAGCGAGTTGCGATGCCTTTAAAAATATTATTAACGCTTATTTTCACGTTTTTTTTAGACAACGTTGGCTTGTTTATGGTCGTACCCATTTACGCGCCATTATTATTACATCCTGATAATACGATTTTGCCAGTGACCACCTCCGAATTTTGGCGCACATTATTAATTGGTTTATTAATCGCAACGTATGGCGTCGGCCAATTTTTAGGAGGACCCTTATTAGGTGAATTGTCAGATCAATTTGGTCGAAAAAAAGTATTAATGGTCGGCTTGGTTTTTTTAATTATTGGAAATGTATTAGGGTTTATTGGCTTATTAGCCGATGAATTATTTTTATTATTTATTTGTCGATTTCTAACTGGATTTGCCTCAGGAAATTGGTCAGTGATGTTTGCTGCAGTAACCGATGCCACGCATAACGCAAAACAACGTAACACTTATCTTGGTTATTTAACCGGTGCCGCCGCTTTAGGTGCGGTGGCGGGGCCTTTTATTGGCGCACATTTTTCACAACCCAGTGCTTTATTTCCTTTTTTAAATTACGCCACGCCTTTTTTGGTGATGGTTTTTTTATTTATTTTAAATTTATTTTTATTAATGACAATGTTTCAAGATGGTGGTCAATACACTCGGCGGAAATTATCAATATGGATTAGTTTAACTAGCATGATTGATTGTTTTAAAATGCCGGTGATTCGCGTGATGTTAATTGTCTTTTTCTTTTTTTCAATTAGTTCAGAAAGTATTTTTGCAGGTTTACCCATTTACGCTGTCGATCATTTTAATGTAAACAGTATTTTTATTGGCAATGTGATTATTTTAGGCAGTATTATTTCGGCATTGACATCGATTTATTTTAACAAAATACTTAGCCAAACATTATCATCAAAATATATTTTTTTAGTGAGTTTATTCTTTTTATGTTTGGCGTATGCTTCATTTTTTATTCCTTATCCTGCGACCGGTTTATTTTTTTCCTATGGTTTATTTGGATTGACAGTAATTTTAGTGTGGACGCATGCCAATAGTTTAATCATTCAATTAACCAATGATACGAATCAAGGAAAAGTATTGGGTGTCAATCAATCTTTGTGTTCGCTAGCGATTATTGTTGGGCCTTTATTAATCGGTTTATTTGGCGCCGCCCATGATACCGTTCCCATTCTCATTTCCGTGATTAGCAGCGTCATTGCGTTGCTAATATTTTTAGTCTTTTTAGCGAAAAATGTTTAATTTCCCTATAAAAAACTAATTGCACATCAGATTATTCTGGTTTAACCTTACGCGCAGTTTTAACGAGGAGAGATGTCCGAGCGGTCGAAGGAGCACGCCTGGAAAGCGTGTATACGTTAATAGCGTATCGAGGGTTCGAATCCCTCTCTCTCCGATATAAGTTCATACTAGCGAGCATTGGCCACTTGGCAATGATACATTGCAAACCCCGCCAGGTCCGGAAGGAAGCAACGGTAGCAGCGGATTCATGTGCCAACGTTCGGCTGGTGTTCGCTAGCATGCACTTACTCTATTACTACTTGTTTTTGGCTATATACTTCATCATAAAACGCTGAGAGAATAACTCCATCGGAACGTTGGAGCAGGATAGCTCACATCTCATGCGATCATTCCTCATCATACGATTACTCCTCAGGTGTTTATTTAACAAAGTCATTCCAATATTTGCCGTTTTAATTTTATTATCCAGTTGCATGGTAGGTCCTAATTTTCGCTCACCCACGGCACCAGCTGTCGCCAGTTACACGCGTACCCCGCTTCCCAATAAAACCGTCAAAACAGCCACCTCCGGAAAATCAGGAAAAACCCAATATTTTATGAATGACAAAGACATTCCACTCGAATGGTGGACATTGTTTCATTCACCCGAATTAAATCAATTAATTCAAATGGGATTAGCCAACAGCCCAACGCTGATAGCCGCCAAAGCCACCTTGCGTCAAAGCCAAGAAACTTACAAAGCGCAAATTGGCACCTTATTGTTCCCTTCTATATCAGGTCAATTAAATGCACAACGTCAATTATTTTCTGGTGATTCCATTGGTGAAGAGACTCCCAGTAGTTTATTTAATTTATATAATGCCTCGGTTGCGATTTCTTATACGTTAGATTTATTTGGTGGTGCGCGCCGTCAAATTGAAGGTTATGCAGCGCAAGTTGATTATCAACAATTTCAATTAGTCGCTGCTTATTTGAGTTTGACAGCAAACATTGTCACGGCAGCGATTGCTACCGCTTCACTCGATGCACAATTAAAAGCTACGCATGAATTATTGAGCAAACAAGAACATCAACTTTCAATTATGCGTAAACAATTTCGCTATGGCGGTATTTCGCGCGTCGATGTGTTATCGCAAGCAACGCTCACCGCGCAGACACGCGCTATCATTCCCGCACTCGAAAAAAATTTAGCACAATCGCAACATGCACTGGCGATATTAGTCGGCGAATTTCCGAATCGTCCGTTACCGATAGTTCATTTAGAAAATTTAGATTTACCTACGCATTTACCCGTGAGTTTACCCTCTACGCTGGTAAAACAACGCCCTGATGTGCGTGCTGCGGAAGCATTATTGCATGTGGCAAGCGCGCAAGTCGGTGTTGCCACCGCAAATTTATTTCCGCAAATCACGCTCACTGGAAATTATGGTTGGACCTCACTGGTTCCATCAGGATTATTTCAATCGAATAATAAAACTTGGACGATTGGCGGACAATTCAGCCAACCTATTTTTAATGGCGGCTCATTGCGCGCAGAACGACGTGCAGCCATGGCAGCGTATGATCAAGCTGCGGCACAATATCGCCAAGTAGTATTGCAAGCATTTAAAAATGTAGCAGATACATTACGCGCATTAGAAGAAGATGCAAAAACATTGCGTGCGCAAAAAGAAGCTGAAACCGATGCGTATCAATCACAAATATTATCGCAAGATCAATATCGTTTAGGCGGAACAAACTACATTTCATTGCTGAATGCGCAACAGCAATATTTACAAACAAAAATTAATCGGATTCAAGCACAGGCAACACGATTCAGTGATACAGCAGCTTTATTTCAAGCGCTGGGTGGCGGTTGGTGGCATGAGGAGAAAAAATGCGCTATATAAATATCAACATGGACCCCAAAATAAAAAAGCCCATGACCATCATGTTAATTTGTCTAGGAGTTTTATTTGGCGGAATTTTTATTTATCACGGCATTGGCAGTTTGCTATTTAAACGATTTTTAATATCACAACAATCACCTGTCGTCACCGTGTCCGCCACAAAAATTGTGTACGCAGATTGGCAATCACTTTTAAAAGCAACCGGCAGTTTGCGCGCCGTGCGTGGTGTCAATGTCACCACTGAGTTAGCCGGCATGATTCAATCTATTTATTTCACCCCCGGAGCAGATGTCACAGAAAATACCACCTTAGTACAATTAAATGCAGATGCTGATATGGCAAAACTCGATTCATTAAGAGCCATTGCTGCACTTGCAAAAATTACTTATGAGCGTGATAAAAAACAATATGGCGTACGCGCGGTGAGTAAACAAACACTGGATACGGATGAAGCTAATTTGCAAAGTGCGATTGCACAAGTGGATGAACAAATTGCGATTGTCGCAAAAAAGCGAATCAAAGCGCCTTTTACTGGGCGATTAGGTATTTCACGTGTCAATCCCGGCCAATATATTAATCCTGGTGATACTGTCGTCACCTTACAAACTTTAAATCCTATTTATGTCGATTTTTATTTACCACAACAAGCGCTCGCTAAACTTAAAACCAATCAAGTGATCACGCTCACTGCCGATACTTTTCCTGGAAAAAAATGGACTGGAAAAATTACCACGATTAATCCCATGGTGAATACTGATACACGCAATGTAGAAGTCGAAGCAACCATTGAAAATCCACGCGCTGAATTAACCCCAGGCATGTTTGCTGCGGTTGAAATAGATTTAGCGGCGCCACAACGCTATCTCACGCTGCCACAAACGGCAGTAAGTTTTAATTCATATGGTGAAATTATTTTTCTCGTGAAAGAAAAAGGGAAAGATGAAAATGGTAAAAGTAATTTTGTCGCTGAACAAGCATTTGTGACGACCGGTGAAACGCGTGGTGAAAAAACCAGTATTTTAAATGGCGCAAAAGCAGGTGATATGGTGGTGACTAGCGGTCAATTGAAATTAAAAAATGGTAGCCGCATCGCAATTAACAATACGGTGCAACCAATGAATCAGCCGCTACGCGAAATGGAAGATTAACATGCATTTTACTGATCTATTCATTAAGCGTCCGGTGTTAGCGACTGTGATTAGTTTATTTATTCTGACACTGGGTTTGCGTGCAATGCTCGCGCTACCCATAATGCAATATCCTTTCACTGAAAATGCCGTTGTCACTGTCACGACTTCTTATATTGGTGCAGATCCAGCCGTCGTAGCGGGTTTTATTACGACACCACTTGAGAATTCTATCGCGCAAGCAAACGGTATTGATTACATGACCTCCAGTAGCACGCAAAGTACCAGCACTATTCAAGTGAATTTGCGATTGAACTATGATCCCAATCAAGCCGTCGCTGAAATTAATACCAAAGTTAACGCCGTATTAAATCAATTACCAAAAAATTCTCAACAACCCGTCATTTCTGTTGCTGTCGGTGAAACCATTGATTCTCTGTATATCGGTTTTTACAGCAATATTTTGCCGAATAATCAAATCACTGATTATTTAGTGCGTGTTGTGCAACCTAAATTACAAGCAATTAATGGTGTACAAATGGCTGAAATCATTGGCGGTCGTCAATTCGCCTTACGTGCGTGGTTAGATCCAGTTAAATTAGCTGGATACAGCATTACCCCAGCAGAAATCTCTGATGCCTTATCAAAAAATGATTTTATTTCAGCGGTGGGTCGCACCGATGGTGAAATGTATACGACCAATCTCACCGCCAATACTGGGCTCACTGATGTCGAACAATTTCGTCAATTGGTATTGAAATCAGAACAAGGTGCAATTGTGCGTTTGGGTGATGTCGCCAAGGTGTCATTAGGCGCGCAAAACTATGACACCTCTGTTAGTTTTGATGGACAATCTGCAGTGTATATTGGGATTAAAATTGCGCCGGCAGCAAATTTGTTAACGGTGATTGGTGATGTCAAAAAGATTTTTCCTGATATTCAAGCACAATTTCCACAAGGATTAAAAGGCGAGATTGTTTATGACGCCAGCCAATATGTAAACGCCTCTATCATCGAAGTGATTCGTTCTCTCACTGAAGCATTTTTAATTGTCACTGTCGTTATTTTTCTTTTCTTAGGTTCAATACGTTCAGTCGTCACACCCCTGGTTGCTATTCCTTTATCTATTATCGGTGCATTTTTTATTATGTTAGCACTCGGTTATTCCATTAATTTACTTTCTTTATTAGCATTGGTACTTGCTATTGGATTAGTCGTAGATGATGCCATTATTGTGGTTGAAAATGTGCAGCGTCACATGGAAGAAGGAAAATCAGCTGTCGAAAGTGCGTTGATTGGCGCTCGCGAATTAGCGAATCCCATTATTGCCATTTCAGTAGTATTAATTGCCGTTTATCTGCCGATTGGCTTTATGGGCGGCTTAACCGGTGCGTTATTTACTGAATTTGCTTTTACACTAGCAGGCGCCGTCGCCGTGTCTGCCATTATTGCACTGACATTATCACCCATGATGTGCGCAAAATTTTTAAAATTATCTAACCCCGCCAATCCTCATAAAAATAAAAATCGTTTACTGTATTACGTTGATCACGCCTTTGAAAAATTACAACAAGCGTATGAAAAAGGATTGGCACATTCATTAAATTATTTACCTGTCACTGCCCTTTTTGCAGTGATCATTTTATCGAGTAATTATTTTTTATTTATTACTTCACAATCAGAACTGGCGCCACAAGAAGATCAAGGCTTGGTATTAGCACAATTAACCACTGCGCCCAATGCTACCTTGTCGCAAACCATCTTGTATTCAACACAAGTATTTAAGATTTACAAAAAATATACTGAAACTGATCACATCTTTCAGTTTGATGGTTATAGCGGATTAAATACCAGTATTATTGGCACGGTATTAAAACCATGGGATGAACGTAAATCAACGACCAATCAATTGCAACCAGATATTCAACAAGCAGTAAATCATATTGCCGGCGCAAAAACAGCTATTTTTCAGCTGCCATCTCTTCCGGGCGGCGGTAGCGGTTTACCGATTCAATTTGTGATTACGACAACAGAAGATTTTGGTAAATTAAATATCATCACGCAATCACTCGTAGAAAAAGCACAAAAAAGCGGTCTTTTTATGTATATTGATCCCGATTTAAAAATTGATAAAGCCCAAACAACGATTTTATTAAATCGCGATAAAGCCGCTGAATTAGGTTTAAATATGCAAGACATTGGCGATGTCTTAGCAGGCGCACTCAGTCAAAATTATATTAATTATTTCAATTATGCGGGACGTTCTTATCAAGTGATTCCACAAATGATACGCGCCGAAAGAATAACTGATAATCAATTATTAAATTATTATATTAAAGCGGCAGATGGTACGTCAGTGCCACTGTCTACCATTGCAAAATTAAAAACCGCCATCGTGCCAGAATCATTAAATCATTTTCAGCAATTAAATTCGGCAACTATTTCTGCGATTGCGTTACCTTCTGTTTCCATGGGTGCCGCCTTAACAACATTCAAAGCATTAGCATTAGACATTTTACCACCTGGTTATAACATTGATTATGCGGCGCAATCACGTCAATACATCCAAGAAGGCTCATCACTCGCAATGACATTTGTGTTTGCACTCATTATTATTTTTCTTGCGCTCGCCGCACTCTTTGAAAGTTTTCGCGATCCGCTGATTGTGTTGATCAGCGTACCGATGTCCATTTGTGGTGCCATGATTTTTATTAGTATTGGTCTCGGTGGCGCCAGTTTAAATATTTATTCTGAAGTAGGATTAGTAACATTGATTGGCTTAATTAGTAAACATGGGATTTTGATTGTGCAATTTGCAAATGATTTACAACATGCTGGAAAAAATAAGCGTGAAGCAATTGCAATGGCAGCGGCAGTGCGCTTGCGTCCGATCTTGATGACAACCGCCGCGATGGTATTAGGTGTGCTGCCACTGATTACCGCTTCCGGTGCAGGTGCGGTGAGTCGCTATAATATTGGATTAGTGATTGCGACTGGGATTTCTATTGGTACTTTATTCACTTTATTTGTGGTTCCTGCCATGTATATGTTTTTAGCCACTGATCATGCTGAGCGTCGCGCCACTGAATCACTTGAACCCACCCCACCACCGCAACAATCATTTGAATAACCTGTTAAAAACAAGTATTTTTGTCAGCTATTGTTAATGATACGTTTAATCAAGGTTTACTTACTTATGGACTATCAAGTCTTAGCGCGCAAATGGCGTCCACGCAGTTTTAAAGAAATGGTGGGACAAGAAACTATTTTACGCATTTTAATGAATGCATTAACGCAACAACGCATTCATCACGCTTATTTACTGACAGGCACCCGCGGTGTCGGTAAAACCACGCTCGCGAGAATTTTCGCCAAATGTTTAAATTGCGAATCAGGTATTACACCTGAACCCTGTAACCAATGCGCGACTTGTAAAGCCATCGATGCCGGTCAATTTTTAGATTTATTTGAAGTAGACGCCGCTTCACGCACTCGAGTTGAAGATACGCGCGAATTACTCGATAACATTTTGTATCCACCCACGCAAGGACGTTTTAAAGTTTATTTAATTGACGAAGTCCATATGTTGTCGAATCATAGTTTTAATGCTTTATTAAAAACCTTAGAAGAACCACCTGCACATGTAAAATTTTTATTGGCCACCACCGACCCGAAGCGCTTACCCATCACGGTATTATCGCGTTGCTTACAATTTCATTTGAAACGTATTTTGCCGCAACAAATCACGCAACATTTACAACATATTTGTAAATCAGAAAATATTGCTTATGAATTAACTGGGTTAGAAAAATTGGCGCAAGCAGCAGATGGCAGTATGCGCGATGCGTTGAGTTTATTAGATCAAGCGATTGCATATGGACAAGGTCAAGTAGCATTAAGTGATATTCATACGATGTTAGGCTGTATTGCAACGGATAATTTATTTGCTTTATTAGAAGCGCTCGCTGCGAAAAATGGTCAGCAATTATTTAAATTAATCGCGCAATTAATTGAACTTGCACCGGATTTTTCGCAAGTATTAGAAGAATTGATTCATTTATTTCATCAAATGGCTTTATTGCAAATCGTGCCGGATGCGATTACCACTGATGCGGCACTGGTGTCATTAGCAAAACGTGTCACGCCTGAAGATGTGCAATTATATTATCAAATTGCTTTATTGGGTCGACGTGATTTAGCGTTTGCACCAAATCCACAACAAGGATTTGAAATGGTGATGTTGCGCATGTTGGCGTTTCATCCAGCATCCGTATCACAGCCGCAACAAATAGAAGAAGCGCCTGCTATCACTATCATTACTGAAAAAATAAAAGTCGAAGCCATCAAAGCAATCGCACCAGAACCTATAAAACAAGACATTCCCATCAATGTAAATCCTATTTCTATCGATTGGCGACAAATATTACCGCAATTAGAATTATCTGGGATGGCATATGCACTCGCCTCGAATTGTACCTTAAAAAATATGATTGATAACAAAATAGAATTAACATTATCTGCGAGTCATCAACCCTTATTAAATCAAAAATTAAAAGATAGAATTTTAGAAGGGTTAAATCGACATTTCAAACGTGAAATGCAATTGGAAATTCACATTACCACTGATGAGATTATGACGCCGGTCAAACAGCAACAACAAGAAAGAACCGCGCATTTAACTAAAACGCGTGAAACCGTATTGCAACATCCTACCGTGCAAAAATTGGTAGAAATGTATGATGCAACCGTCGATGTGACGTTGGTGCAGTAATATGACAGTAACCCCCATCCGCTCTCTGATTGTCATTCTGAACGCTAGCTGCTCAGGAGGACAACCATGCTACGCAAGATGGCAGCAATACTCATAGATCACCTCCCACAAATCTGCTACCATAACGCGATTATTTTGCTGTGTTATTAAAACGTTATTAAAATTTTCTTAAACACTTAATATTTAATTAAACTGTGTATGGAGTTGACAAATGAACAAACCAACCAATGACAAAATTGGCTTAAACGACATCATGAAGCGTGCTCAAGAAATGCAAAAGAAATTGCAAGACATTCAAAAACAAGTCGCGGAAATGGAAGTCATTGGACAATCAGGTGGTGGCGTCGTAAAAATCGTCATGACCGGTCAACATTATGCAAAGAAAGTAACCTTAGATGCGAATTTATTGAAAGAAGAAAAATCAATTATGGAAGATTTAATTGCAGCTGCCATTAATGATGCAACTGATAAGATTGAACGTGGTTTGCGCGATAAAATGGGTGGTTTAGCGGGTATGAAACTCCCTGATGGTTTAGGCGATCTGCCTACCTAATCACCCACTTAATAGCTGAAATCTATGCGATTTAGCCCATTACTTGAGCAATTAATTGAAGCATTCCGCTGCTTACCAGGTGTTGGCCAAAAAACGGCGCAACGAATGGCTTTACACTTACTTAGCCGCGGACGCGAAAACGGCAAGCGCTTATCGCGTTCACTCGCTGAAGCCATGGAATATATCCAACATTGCAGTCAATGCCGCATTTTTAGTGAAACCGCCATCTGTGAAATTTGTGCGTCTACGCATCGCGATCAACACTTGTTATGCCTGGTAGAAAACCCCATCGATGTCGCCGCCATCGAGCAAACTGGCAGTTATAGAGGAAAATATTTTGTGTTATTAGGGCGGCTTTCACCACTAGATGGCATGGGTCCTGAAGAAATTGGCATTGCGCAATTAAAATCATATTTTGAAAAAAACATGTTGAAAGAAGTGATTCTTGCGACGAGTCCCACAGTAGAAGGGGAAGCAACGACGCATTATATTTCAGAATTAGCCAAACAATATCAATTAAAAGTAACGCGAATTGCGCATGGTGTTCCCATGGGCAGTGAATTGGAATATATCGATAGCAGCACGCTCGCGCATGCACTCACTGGCCGTGCAGTAATATAAATTAGTAACATAAAAATAAATTAATTATAAATTCATTTAATATAGAGGAGCGGTTATGTTTTTTCGAAAATCAATTACTTCATCTGCAGAAAAGCAGCAATATAATGTAGAAATGCAGCAATATAAAGATACAAAAATAAAAAAATCTTACATGCAAAAAATAAGTGATCTTTTTAAGAGTTATTACTCCACTGATAAAGTTACTTTTAACGACCAAGTGTTAACAGGTCTACAGTTAGGTTGGATTAATATTCCCATTATGTTTCTAACAAGTATTATACAAAAACAGCTATTTTCAATACTAACCCCGCCTAATTTACCTATGGAAATATATAGAAATCCACGAAATCTTGCGATCATTCTTCCCTTGGGTTGTATTATTTTTCCTGTGAGCGAAGAACTTGTGTATAGAGGAATAGTGTTGTCCAGTTTGCATTGGGCGTTAACAAAAATGGGTGTGCAAGAGCAATATGCCAACTGGGGTGCCATTTTTGGGAGTAGCGTCTGTTTTGCTGCAGCACACCCCACTGGAGCATTTGCCTATGCAGTCATTGCTGGAATGGAATTGGGTGCTGTCACTTTATCCTATCAAGGAAGTTTAATAACAAGTACAACGGCGCATATTATGAATAATTGTATTACACAGGGTTTAGTGGTAGCAGCGGCATACACATCTAAACCATAAAATTATAACTATAACTATAATTTGCCAACGCCACGCTAATGCAACCTAGACCGAAATGTTTTGGTAATTGTTGTTGGTGCGCTCAAAATAAATTTTGGGATTTCAATCTTAAACAATTGTTCTTCTAAGTTTTGCATTTCGTAATAGCCTTCCATCGTTCCTTGTGGGCTAATTAACTGACAAAAACTGGTATAAGTAAATTGTTTACCGGGTTTAATCAACGGTTGCAATCCCACTACCCCTGGCCCGTGCACTTCTTCAATTTTTCCACTCATATCAATAATACGCCAATATCGATTTAACAATTGAACAGTCTCATCACTATTGTTAGAAATAGTGATTTCATAACTCCATACAAATTTTTGATTATCTGGGTCAGATTGCATGGCAATATAACTTGTTTTTGTTGTCACTGTAATATTATTTTTTTTCATTGTGCCTTCATTCTTTTATTTAATATTTTATTTGTTAGGGGTAACACTAATCGCATTTAATAATTTTTGATGAATACCATCGAAACTGGAATTACTCATGATAACGACATGGTCTCCAGCTTGTAATGTTGGAGCAAGATTTTTTACGAGCGTTTCCACATCGTGATAAATAGCCGTTGGTTGCTTAAACGTTGCCAGCGCCGTATTTAAACCCCAATCCACTTCCGTGTTCTTACATACCACATTATCAGCAAACTGGAAAGCTTCCTGCAATTTATCTCTATGTACGCCAGTACGCATGGTGTAAGAACCAAATTCAACGACGGCAATCATGCGAGCATGCGGACCAATTTTTGCACGCAATCCGGCTAATGTTGTCGCAATGGCGGTTGGATGATGTGCAAAATCATCGTACACAACAATATTATTGACTTCCCCTTTTATTTCTAAACGACGTTTCACATTATTAAAATGCGGTAACGCTTTAATCGCATCACGTAGCAAAATGCCTGCATGTTGCGCAGCAGCAAGCGCCGCCAACGCATTTTCAACATTATGTTTACCTAATAAATTCCATTCTACTTGGCCCACTAATTTACCTGCTTGTGACACCGTAAACGCGCTGCCATCTTCTTTAATTAATTTAGCTTGCCACTCACCCTCCTTCAGACTGAAGGTCATGGTTGGCGTCCAACACCCTATATTTAATACTGCAGCAAGATTGGGATCAGTTGCATGATGAATAATCAAACCATTATCAGGAATAGTGCGTACTAAATAATGAAATTGTAATTTTATAGCATTTAAATCAGGGAAAATATCAGCATGATCATATTCTAAATTATTTAAAACCAATGTACGCGGATGATAGTGAATAAATTTAGGCCGTTTATCAAAAAACGCGCTGTCATATTCGTCTGCTTCAATCACAAAATGAGGCACTTCGCCTAAACGCGCAGAGACACCAAAATTTTCTGGGACTCCACCAATCAAAAATCCTGGCTTCAATCCGACATATTCTAAAATCCACGCCAATAAACTTGTCGTCGTCGTTTTACCATGGGTGCCAGCAACCGCCAATACCCAGCGATTTTTTAAGATATTTTCTGTCAGCCATTGTGGACCAGAAACAAATGGAATGCGATTTGCTAAAATATGTTCCATCGCCGGATTTCCACGCTTAATCACGTTGCCAACAATCACACAGTCAACATCGTGATTAATATGATGTGCCGCATATCCTTCCATTAATTGGATGCCTTGTTCTTGTAACTGTGTACTCATGGGCGGATAGACATGCGTATCCGAACCCGATACCTCATGACCGCTTTGTTTTGCCAACAAAGCAATCCCGCCCATGAATGTTCCGCAAATACCTAAAATATGTAATTTCATATTTATTCCCTCACGATAAAAGAGCCTACTGCACTTTTTTGAATGTGCTATTATTATCGAAATTATTAACGCTAGCAAAGGATAGCTTGTGCATGGATAGCCAAGAATTATTTGATGCCATGATTGATAGTGCAATTTTATTGGATAAATCAGGACACATTATCAATTGGAATCCAGGTGCGTCTGCGCTTTTTGGTTATTCCAAACGAGAAGTGTTGGGATGGTCAATCAATTTTATTTATGATCGGCATTATCCTTTTCCTAAATTGATTCAAGAAGCCAATTCGCATCAAAAAAAATGGCAGGAAGAAACTATTTTTGTGCGCAAAAATGGTATAAAAGGCAATTGTAAATCACATTTACTTCCACTGCCTTTAACAGAGCAAAATAAAATTACTGCCTTATTAATCCATCAAAATATTTCAACCTATCGTAAAATCGAAGAAGAATTACATGATGCGCATAATAATACTTTAAATCAATTGACCCATTTATTAACCGGTTTTTGGGGAACCAATATTTTGTTGATCGATGTCTTAAATGCTTTGGAACAAACTGAAAAAAAATTACGTGAAAGTGAATTAAGCTTTCATTTATTGGCTGAAAACGCGACTGACGTCATCTCACGGCATACTTCTGATGGCACTTTTTTATATGTTTCGCCTGCTAGCAAAAGTTCCATTGGTTATAATCCAGAAGATTTAATTGGAAAAAATATTCATAAACTCATTCATCATGATGATCAAAGCAAACTCAGAAAAGCATTTACACGTAAACGCGATGAAAATAATAACAGACCCGTTGTTTATCGCGTGAAACGCAAAGAAGGTGAATTTCGCTGGTTTGAAAGCAATGTACGTCTCATTATTGATGCACAAACGCGCTTAATTAATGAAATTCAATTAGCCTCGCGCGATATTACTGATCGCATTTTAGATAAAAAAGCACGTCTGCGCGGTCAGCAATTAGCGCATGTATTTCGTTTAAGTACCATGGAAGAAATGGCTTCTGGCATCGCGCATGAAATCAGTCAACCACTCGCTGCGATTGTGAATTACACTCGCGGTTGCGTCCGTCATTTAGAAAACAGTGCGCATGATCGCGATCAACTGCGCAACGTCATGCAAAAAGCCGTGGCGCAAGCAGAACGTGCCGGTGAAATTGTGCAACGCTTAAAAAACTTTTTCTGTAAAGGTCAGTTAGTTAAAACATCTTGCAAAATGAATAATGTGATTCGTGAGACGGTGAGTTTAATTAAAAATGAATTAAATAATTCAAAAACTAAAATTGATTTCGATTTCGATAAAAATATTCCATTTATATTTATTGATAAAATTCAAATCCAGCAAGTCATGTTAAATTTAATTCAAAATGCGATTGAAGCCATGCAAGAAAATCATATCAAAGAAAAACGCGTGCGCATTCAAGCAAAATCATCCGGTGATACCATTATTGTGACGCTGACTGATACCGGTCCAGGATTTTCTAAAGAAATTATTAATAAAGTATTTATGCCGTTTTTTACGACAAAAGCACATGGTCGTGGCATGGGGCTCGCGATTTGTCGTTCCATTATTGAAGCACATGGCGGACAATTTACGATTAATACCAATGCAAATAGTAGTAGTTGGATACGATTTTCTTTACCGATTTCAATTTAATCACTCTTTCATAAGTGCAAGGAGCAAACATGTCATTATTACAACCGGTTGTTTACATTATTGATGATGATCAAGCCATGGTGGAATCGTTATCGTGGATTATTGAATCCATTGGCTTGCAAGTAAAACCCTATGTGCGCGCCCAAGATTTTTTGGAAGAATATGATCCGCAACAACACGGCTGTTTGTTGTTAGATGTGCGCATGCCTGGCATGAGCGGACCTGAATTACAAACCAAGTTAAATGATCAGGGATTACCGACGCTACCGATTATTTTTATTAGTGGTCATGGCGACGTGCCATTGGCAGTGCGCGTCATGAAAGCCGGCGCAATTGATTTTCTAACCAAACCTTTTAATGATCAAGTGTTGTTAGAAAGCATTAATAAAGCATTGCGTTTAGATAAATCGAACCGTGAAAAACGTCAGGAATCAGCACAAGCTAAAGCAAAATTTGCATTATTATCACCGCGCGAAGTAGAAGTTTTACAAGGTATTGTCGCTGGTAAACCCAATAAAGTAGTGTCTGCTGAATTAAAAATTTCTTTAAAAACAGTTGAAGCGCATCGCGCCTCTGTCATGAAGAAAATGGGCGTCAAATCCGTACCAGAATTGGTTAAATTAGTACTCACAAATAGCATTCAAGAAGAAACCGTAGAGGAAGAATAGAAAAATAAATGACATTTTATAAGAAAACGGCTGAATTTGATCATATCCTGATCAAACTAGTAGTTTCCCGAGAGTAAAAACCCTGACTTAAGTAGGGATATTCAAGCAGTTTCGTATGGTTTTCTCCTAATTTTTATTCTCGTTAGATGGTGAGATGATTAGCATCCCTCTCATCAAATAGCAGTAAAACCAGGGTAAAGGAGAAAGCAGTCATGGAGAAAAGGAAGCAAGTTTTAATTGTGACAAATGCGATTACGAATGAAGAAGTGCTACAAATCAGACAAGCAATTGATGCCGAACACGTACCTCAAGTAGACATTAAATTAAGCCTGGTACATGTCATTCCACGACTGCCCACCTGCTATTTTAATATTCCATCAATGGGTATGTTAATTGAAAAATACTACGATGAAGCCAAACGTTCACTCTATCAAGTGGGACGCCATTTAGGGGTTGCGAAAAAAGACCAATGGCTCATTTCTGGTAAAATCCGCACCGAAGTATTGCACTTAGCAAATAAATTGGATTCCAGTTTTATTTTAGCCGGTACTACTCAAATTCAAGAATTACAACGATCGCTATTTTTTAAAAATATTCATCAATACGCATTGATCAAGAATATTAACCAATTTAAAAAATTATAAAAATAGCTGTGCCTGTTATCTCCTTGAAATTGATATAAAGACGCATCCCGTATTAATGGTAGTTAATACGGGATTTTTTTACATCTTCCCAAAATAATGTTTTTTAATATCCGCTGGTACTTGTGTTTCTTTATTTTTATTTGTTATACCTACTGTTTCTAACCTCTTCGGCCAATTTATTTTTTTCACGTTTGATCTTTTTATTTTTTTGCTTGGAAATAATAATGCCGCAGGATGCGATGACACTGCGATGGGTAATGTTTTAGAATGCTGAAACCAGGGAATATTTTTATTTTGCCCTTCTACTGTGGGAACATAAGTGGCCCCAGAACCAAGCATTTTTTTAATAACATCCGTATCTATATTTTTAAATTTTAAAAATAATTGATCCATCACTGCCATAAAATGACTAAAAAAATTGTCAGGAAGAGTTAAACGAATATAATTATCCCCCATATTAATGGGTGAGAAATCGGGTTTCATCAAATTAAAAAACTCGTTATATACATTGCCTTTATACTGAAATCTAATTTGACGCCGCGTATGATCCTCATTCACAATAAAAACAATTTTATCTGTTGATACTCCCGTCAATTCTTTTAAAAAATGGGTAAATAATAAAAATGTAAGATAATTTCTGAACCAATTTATGTTTTCATTATCATATAAAAATTTTTTGATAGCCGGTTGGGTAAGTACATATCTAACAGCCCGATTTTTTCCTTGATCAAACTCCTCAAAAACTAAATCTATTGTTGACTGTATCGTTCTTTTTAATTCCGCCGACATCTCTGCTCCTGCAAAAATAATTCGATTACTTTCATAATAAAATAGGGATTCTTTGATGAAATGATCTATTTTTACTAAAGAAGTTCGTAACCTTTGCAGTTGAGAATTTTCTAGCGCCCATAAAGTAGAATACGCTTTGCTCTGAGAAGAAGTTCGAGTGGTCATCTCAGGAGGAGGCGATATCACCATTTCTGCTGACTCATTCTGCTCGGCAACAACATTTTCTATGGGGTCTTCTTCGGTAGCCGCATGATGATCATGACCTATAGAAGTAATAGAAGCACCGTTCAATGTTAAGTTTAAGTAATTAATAATCATCGTTGCTACGCTATCGGAAAGATTATTTATGTCATCCGCCGATTCACTGAAAACAAATAATGTCTCGCCATCGACACTTAATAATGCTCGCGATTCTTTTAATTGTAATTGTTTTATTAATGCTTCATGCATGCTCACGGATAATATAATAGTAAAACCCCATAACTTTTTATCCTCAATATACACTGGCATCACCGTATCGAGAGGAATTAAAGCAACTTGATTAACATAATTTCTTGTCATTTCAATTTTATTTTTAATGTCTGATAACGCTCTCGTCATCGCCAGCGTCAACTTGCTTGAAATATTCCTAATCCCTAAAATAATATTCTCACCCTCGGCGATAGCGATATTCGCACCAGGTATTATGTCCCGAAAAATAGCAGCCACTTCCATTTGCACAGACTTATATTGGGGCGAGATAGGGATAGAAATAGTTCCGGTGATGGGGTTGAAATGAATGTCCTCTACAGAAATAGAAAATATCGCTTTAGTAACGTCAAATGGCATGACACTCTCTCGTTTAGTTATTATTTAGTAATTGATTATAATGGATAGAATTATATAAAACTCGTCTTAACAAAGTATTAACTTATCGCTAGACGTTGCTTATTTTTCCGCATCAGTATATTTTTAACCCCGCTTAATTTAACTGACTGGAGCGGATTTACCATGGAAAAATTTAACGCTATTTATGCGCAATCGGGCGGGGTCACTGCCGTCATTAATACCACTGCATGCGGTTTAATTGAAACCGCGCGCAAACACACCGATAAAATCGGCAAAATCTATGCTGCACGCAATGGCATTATTGGCGCATTAACCGAAGATTTAATTGATACTAGCCTGGAATCCGATGCCGCAATTGCAGCGCTGCGTCACACCCCTGCTGGCGCGTTTGGTTCATGCCGCCACAAACTCGGCGCCATTGAAAAACATCGTCGCCAATATGAACGTTTAGTAGAAGTGTTTTCTGCGCATCATATTCGTTATTTTTTTTATAATGGCGGTGGCGATTCGCAAGATACCGCGTATAAAGTATCGCAAATCAGTCAAGAATTAAAATATCCGATTACTTGTATTGGTATTCCAAAAACCATTGATAATGATTTGCCGCTCACCGATAACTCCCCTGGTTTTGGTTCGGTTGCCAAATACGTGGCGGTTTCTATTCGCGAAGCCGGTATGGATGTCGCATCCATGGCGCTCACGTCTACCAAAATATTTATCTTAGAAGTCATGGGACGGCATGCCGGTTGGATTGCAGCGGCCGGTGGTTTGGCAGCAGAAAAAGAAGGTGATTCACCCCATATTATTTTATTCCCTGAAATTCCATTACATATCCAAGCGTTTTTAGAACGCGTGAAAACGTGTGTCACCCAATATGGTTATTGTGCAATTGTGGTATCAGAAGGCCTTAAAAATCCGGAAGGCGCATTTATTTCTGAATCAGGATTAGTCGATGCGTTTGGTCATAAACAATTAGGCGGCGCAGCACCGGTAATTGCGAAATTAATTAAAGAAAATTTGGGCTATAAATATCATTGGGCGCTCGCGGATTATTTACAGCGTTCTGCGCGTCATATCGCCTCCAAAACTGATGTTGAACAAGCTTATGCCATGGGCAAAGCGGCGATTGAAATGGCGCTCGCTGGCAAAAATGCGGTGATGCCAATTATTGTGCGCGATTCTAATCAACCGTATCACTGGTCCGTGGGTGAAGCGCCATTAGAAAAGATCGCGAATGTGGAAAAGAAAATGCCACGCGACTATATCACCGAAGATGGTTTTGGTATTACTGCCGCGTGCAAAGAATATTTATCACCCCTGATTCAAGGCGAAGATTACCCACCGTATCGCGATGGTTTACCGCAATATATTACTTTAAAAAATCAAGCGGTAGAAAAGAAGTTACATGTCGCGTTTGAGATATAACATTAAAATAATTATTTTTTTATTATTAATTATAAAAATAATCAGGAATTATTATGAAAAATGATTTGGCTATTTTTGAAGAATATAAAATTCGACGCTTTTATGATGAAGAAAACGAAACTTGGTATTTCTCAGTGATAGATATTGTTCAAGCTTTAACTCAACAATCCAATTACTTAGCAGCAAGAAAATATTGGAATAAATAAAAAGAACGATTAAAAAAAGAAGGTAGTGAACTGGTGACAAATTGTCACCAGTTGAAGATGATTGCAGAAGACAGTAACCCATTCCTACACTCCCTCGCCATCTAACCCGCGCGCTTCTAAAATATCGCGCAGGGTTTTGAGTGCGCTCATTTGAATTTGGCGCACGCGTTCACGCGTTAATCCTACCGCATGCCCCACTTCTTCCAATGTTTGGCGTTCGTATCCCATCAACCCAAAGCGGCGGCATAAAATTTCGCGGTGTTTTTCATTTAATTCTTGTAAACATCCTTCTAAACTTTCATGTTCAAATTGATTCACTAATATTTGCGCGGGATCAATCGCGTTTTTATCTGCGATTGAATCCACCAATGGTCGACTCGTCGCATTTTCACCGGCAACTTGCATATCTAATGACACAACATGCTCATTCAATTCCATCATATTTTTGACATCGTCAATGGATTTATCTAACGCATCGGCAATTTCTTGATAAGTGGGTTCATGATCTTGGTGCTGCATGAGTTCACGCGCTTTAGTTAAATACATATTTAATTCGCGTAACACGTGAATGGGTAAACGAATCGTGCGCGTTTGATTCATGATGGCGCGCTCAATGGTTTGGCGTATCCACCACGTGGCATACGTAGAAAAACGAAAACCGCGCTCCGGATCAAATTTTTCCACTGCACGCAATAAGCCTAAATTACCTTCTTCAATCAAATCAGAAAATTCTAAACCGCGGTTATAATAACGCCGCGCGATTTTTACGACTAAACGCAAATTACTTTCTATCATTTTACGGCGCGCATCGGGATCGCCTTTCAACGCTAAGCGGCCATAATGCACTTCTTCATCGGCACTCAGCAAAGGCGAAAAACCAATTTCTTTTAAATAAATTTGCGTGGCATCTACTTTTCCTGCTTTTTCTTTTTTTTCAGTGGGTTCTTTTGATTTAGACATATTATTTTCATGGCTCTTTTTTAAGATGCTATCCGAGGTAGTAAATGATTCTGCCGTATTATTTTTTTTCTTTTTAGTTAATTTATTTTTTTCAATTAATTCATTCTTTTCATCCGTCACCATTGCGTCATCCTTATCACCACATTATCCTGATATTCAACTGCGTGTTGTATTCATTTTTTATTACAAATCTTCTATTACAAATCACAAATACACGTTTTCAGTTAACCCAATCCTAATGGTTGTATCCAGCCTGATAATTCATCTAATACTTTGTAATGTGTCAAATCAAGATGCAATGGTGTCACCGACACATAACCGGCATTGACTGCATAAAAATCTGTTCCCGGGCCTGCATCTTGTTCGGGTCCTGGTTGACCAATCCAATAAATTTTTCGACCCCGCGGATCAAGCCCTTTAATAGTGGGTTCAGCTTTATGGCGCGTGCCTAAACGTGTCACTTGAATGCCATGCAATTCTGAAAAAGGCACGTCGGGCACATTCACATTTAAAATCGTATCAAATGTTAATGGCGTTTGTCGTAATCGTTCCACTAAAATTTTTGCGACTTGTGCAGCTGTCGCATAATGTTCACAACGCGGGCCTGCAAGTGAAATCGCAATCGATGGTAATCCTAAAAACCGTCCTTCAGTTGCTGCTGCGACAGTGCCAGAATATAAAACATCATCGCTTAAATTGGAGCCTTCATTAATACCAGACACCACCATATCCGGAAATTCTTTCAATAAACCAGTCACCGCTAAATGTACACAATCAGTGGGTGTGCCATTGACACTATAAAATCCATTCACAGCCGTCACAACACGCAGCGGATTTTCTAATGTTAAAGAATTACTGACACCACTGCGATTGCGATCCGGTGCAACGACAGTAATATCTGCAATCTTTTCTAAAACATTTGCTAAATATGCAAGACCTGGCGCATGCACCCCATCATCATTACTAATCAAAATTTTCATTTTTTATCCTTTTTTCGTTTCGCGTTTATCATGGAGGTCCCGCGCTCACGCGTGGGATAACAACCACTTATTTCACTCTATAATTTGATAAAACGTTTCACCCTTTTTTACCATATTTAATTCGCCGCGCGCTCGTGATTCGGTGGCTTCTTGATTAGTTTGTAATTGTTGAATTTGTGCCAATAATTCTTCATTACGTTTTTTTAATTTTTCATTTTCAATTGTTTGTTTTGCTAATCCTTTTTTTAGTACTAACATATCGCGTATCCCATCGGGTTTTAACCACAATTGATATTGCAAAAAAAGTAATGCTGCGATCAAAAAAATAATTAAAAAATTTAAATGTTTACTCATTCCCTTGCGTATCATAAATGCGGTTCTCGTATAATGAATTTTTTAAAAACGTCACGCCCTGCATATTTCCCTTTACTACCCAGCGTTTCTTCAATCCGTAACAATTGATTGTATTTAGCCACTCGATCAGAACGGCATAACGACCCCGTTTTAATTTGACCGGCATTGGTTGCGACGGCAATATCTGCAATCGTCGTATCCTCAGTTTCACCGGAACGATGCGAAATAATTGTGTTATATTGCGCTGATTTTGCCAGCGCAATCGCTGCTAATGTTTCAGTTAATGTACCAATTTGATTGGGTTTAATTAGAATGGCATTTGCAGCATGCAAATCAATCCCTTGTTGTAACAATAAAGTATTCGTTACAAATAAATCATCGCCGACTAATTGCACGCGATCACCTAAACGTTTGGTAAGCGCAACCCAACCTGCCCAATCATTTTCCGCCATGCCATCTTCAATCGTGATAATTGGATATTGATCAATTAAACCGGCGTAATATTCAATGAGCTCGTGCGCAGAAAATGTTTTTTTGGCACCCGCTAATTGATATTTGCCATCGTGAAATAATTCATTGCTGGCGACATCCAATCCTAAACAAATATCGTCTTTCGGACGATAACCGGCTTTGACGATGGCTGCTAAAATGAGTTCAATGGCCGCTTCTTGACTCGGTAATTCTGGTGCAAAACCACCTTCATCACCGACATTGGTTTGATAGTGATGTGTTTTTAACAAACTTTTTAAATGATGAAAAACTTCTGTGCCCGCACGCAAAGCGTCGGAAAATGTCGGCATATTGATCGGTAAAATCATGAATTCTTGAAAATCTAAATTATTATCCGCGTGTGCTCCGCCATTGATAATATTCATCATCGGAACCGGTAATAAATAGTGCGATTGTTTGCTTAAGTATTGATAAAGCGGAACATCGCGACTGGCAGCCGCGGCTTTTGCGGCAGCGAGTGAGACCGCGAGCAATGCATTGGCGCCGCATTTTTCTTTGTTAGGCGTGCCATCAAGTACCAACATGGTTTCATCTAATTCTTGTTGATGGGTCACATCAAAACCTTTCAGTGCAGCAGATAAATCATGATTAATAAAAGCAACTGCTTGTAACACCCCTTTTCCTAAATAACGTTTGATATCGTGATCACGTTTTTCTAATGCTTCGCGTGAACCGGTGGAGGCGCCGGATGGCACCGCAGCACGACCTGTTTCACCTGAGGTTAAAATAACTTCTGCTTCTACCGTAGGATTTCCGCGTGAATCTAAAATTTCTCGTGCTTTAATTATTTTAATTTGTGACATTTACTTTCTTTCCTCATCATACAAAATTGTTATCCATGTGCTTCGAGTTGATAACCATCTAATAAAATTCACTTTCAACGCAACTAAACTATATCTGCAATACCTCTTTGACAAAAGGTATAGTAAGCCGACGCTGCGCAGCAAGTGATGCCTTATCCAGCGCATCCAATGCCGCAAACAATGTTCCCATATGCCGCGGGCAATGCGTCAAAATATATCGCCCTACTTCTTCCGATAAACTCATGCCGCGCCGCGCTGCACGCATCGTCAATGCTGCTAATTTTTCCTCATCATCCAATACATGTAATTGATAAATGACACCCCAAGATAATCGCGAAGTTAAATCAGGCAGAATCAACGGAATAGCTTTCGGCAAATCATGCGCTGCAATTACCATTTTGCCGCCTGCATCATATAAGCGATTAAAAAAATGAAAAATAGCTTCTTCCCATTCTGCATTGCCAGCAATCGCATCAATATCATCTAAACAAACTAACGTTAATGATTCCAAATCATCTAAGACTTGCGGCGACAAAGAAATTAAATGTGCGAGTGGCAAATAAACTGATCGCAATTGATGACGATGAGCATCATGACAACAGGCTTGCAACAAATGCGTGCAACCTTGTCCGCGTGCGCTACACAAATAAGTAATGCGCTCGCTACCATCATTACCACGCGCCATGTGTTTTAAAACAGATACTATTTCTGCATTTTTACCGAGATAAAAATTATCAAACGTGGCTTCGTCTTTTAAGCTCACACCTAACGTAAGTTGTGCTGCTAATGCTTGCATGAATTAAGGGACCCATTCATATATCAATAAATCATTTGTTTTGTTTTGTTCTTTTAACACAAGATGACGACTAATCGCTGCATTTTGTTCAAATACAGCTTGTGAACCGCGCACAAGAATAGATAATTTAACAATGTCACCGGACACTTGCATCAGTTGAATTTGTTGAATTGACGTAATTTGTTTTAAATATTGCATTAAACGCGCTAAATCTTCACGTGCGGTAATATTAGTTACTTCCAACTTTAACCAACGCGCAGTCGCAGATGGATCGGTTTTTACAATATAACGTTTCGCTAAGGTTTGACTCATTTCATTCATGATAGAAGCAATGACTTCTTGCTGCGTTTTGCCAGAAATAGACCACGTCCATTGATTATCATCTAAGACTAATTCCCATTCACTTTGATACACACCGTCTTTGTGTTCAATACTGCCCAGGAGTAATGCATCTGGAGAATATCGCTTAGAAGCCATCTCTAAGGCAGGCATGGATTTGGTTTGCACATCCTCAGCAGAAATTTGCGCGAGATCGGTCATATCCATCATTGGAAAAATCAAGGGAATACCTGATTTTTTTCCATCGCGTTGCACTTCTTCAATAAACACTTCCCCCGTTTCATTTCCAACAATTTCCGCTGCTTGTTCGCCTTGTTTCGTTACCAGCCACACTAAAATCAAAGGTCGATTGACGCCCCATGTCGGCAAATTAGCTTTTTTTAATAACCGATCAATGTCTTCCTTATCAAATTGAACTTGTAATAAATAATGCGACGAAGCGGTGGTGGGAGACGCATAACTAAATTCTTTTACATAATAAGCTGCTTTACGCAAATTGGATTTAACCACTGGATTTTTTTCTATTTGCGTATCGCCACTGACTTTCATTAATACTTCCAGAAAAGCTTGTTTGACGGCTTGCGTGCGCTCATCCTCTGACTGCGAAATCACTGGGATTTCTGCTTGATAAATACTGGATACAGTCACGGCAGTGACGGTTGGTATCATTGAAAGAAAAACTAGCGCAATAATAAAAATAAAAGCAGCTAACATGTTTTTCATATATTCCTTAATATCTCATTTGCTGTCATCTTGAACTCAGAATTGTCATCCTTCGCCCTCTTCAACCCTTCGGGCTCAGCGTTCGGGATGAAGCAACGATAACCAGCGATTATTTACCCCGAGGTATTATAACGTAACTTATGATAAATTCTGCACTGCAAAATGATCCAGAGAATAAATGATAGAAAAGAACTCTCTCATGAACATAAATAAGACTAATCAATCCGGTTTAAAAAATACGCCCGCATCTTGGGGTGTTGATTTGATTTTTTTGGCCCTGGCATTAGGTGGTCTATTTTTTATTTTGTTAGGGACGCGCCCCCTCTTTACGCCCGATGAGGGACGATATGCGGAAATTGCGCGCGAAATGGTTGCTGCACAAGATTATGTCACTCCGCATTTAAACAGCATTAAATATTTTGAAAAACCTCCTTTATTTTATTGGTTAGGTGCTGCCGCCATTAAATGGGCTGGCGTTGATAATTGGTCGGTACGTAGTGTTAATGCCGTTTTAGCACTCATCGGTTGTTTGCTCACGTATGTGACAGCGCGTTATTGTTATGATCGCTTAACTGGATTAATAGCGGCATTTGTTTTAGGCACTAGTTTGCTCTATTTCATTATGGCCCATATGGTCAGCTTGGATTTACCTGTCACTGTTTTCGTCGCTGCCAGTTTATATGCATTTTTAATCGGTGCACGCACACCCCCTGGGAAAAAACGCTATTTCTGTTTTTTAACAGCTGCCAGCGCTGCTGCGCTTGCTGTCTTAACCAAAGGATTAATTGGACTGGTCTTTCCTATCGTATTAATTGTGACTTGGCTAATTTATACCGGTGAATGGCGTGCATTAAAAAATTATTATTTACCCTCATGCATTTTTATTTTTTTATTAATCGCATTACCTTGGCATATTTTAGTCGGATGGCGTAATCCAGAATTTTTTTATTTTTATATTATTGAGCAACATTTTTTGCGTTATACCCTCCCAGAAATAGGTCATTATGAACCTATTTGGTTTTTCATCCCTATTTTTTTATTAGGATTATTTCCTTGGATTGTATTTTTGCCGCAAACAATAGCTGCACATGTCTCTGTTGCGTGGAAAGAACGACGCACAATAACAAACATCACCTCACTTTTTTTTCTTGCCTGGGCAGGTTTAGTTTTTCTCTTTTTCTCTTTTTCTAAATCAAAATTAATTCCCTATATTTTGCCAATGTTTCCACCGCTCGCAATTTTAATCGGACATTATTTGGCGCAAACACAGCAACATCAACGCGGGATTAAAATGGGATGCTATATTTTAGTTTTATTATCATTTTTAATTGCGGGTGCATTTTATTGGTATTTACGTCATACGCCATTACCAGATGCTGTTTTTGCCAACCATTTTTTAACCTGGGCAAGTATTATATTAGTGATTGGCTATAGTACCGCTTGTTTTATTGCGCAGAAACGCATTGCTGTACTTGTCATCACCACCAGCTTATTTTTATTAACGGGATTAACTGCAATTCCAGGACTTGAAAGTCGTAATATATATCCGTTAGCGCTGACATTAAAAACTATTTTAAAACCCAGTGACGATGTCATTACCTATAATCGTTATTATCAAGACTTACCTTTTTATATTGAACAACGCGTCAGTATTTTAAATTGGCGCAATGAATTGCGTTTTGGCATGCAACATCAAGACACGCGTGCATGGATGATTAATACACCATTATTTTGGACACGTTGGTTTAGTCACCAACGTGTTTTTGTCATCCTGAGTAAAGAAGATTATCAACACTTTGTGCGCGATTATCCTAAAGCAAACGCATATCTGATTGATCAAACATTCCAGAATGTATTAATCAGTAATCAATTATCCAACAAAACGCCCTAACATATTTTGATGACCTGTGACGCGTATTTCACCTGTTGTAAAATGAGTTAAATCGACGCGAGTAATAATATCGGATAACGCTTGCGAAACAAATAATAAAGAATTATCGGGCGTAATAGAAATACCTATTGGGCGCGCAGCAACTGGAATCCAACCTTCAATGACGGCATTACGCACATTCCAGATTGATATAGAATCTCCCTGATTTTGGACGATATAAAGTTTGCTACCGTCTGAATTAAATACGAGTCCCATCGGCCGATTATTTACTTCAATAGTTGCAGTTACTTCTTGCGTCGCGATATCAATCACTGAAATATTTTCACGAACACTATTTACGACGTATGCTTTTTCACCATTTGGAGCAACCACCACTACGAGCGGCGTTCTTTCAACAGGAATGGTTTTGATAACAGTATGCGAACTTGTCTCAATGACAGAAACCGTATCAGCGCTAGCATTCGTCACATACACATATTTACTATTGGGTGTAATAGCAATGCCATGTGGATTTTCGCCAGCTGGAATCGTGGCCACCACTTGCCGATTCGCTGCATTAATAACAGAAACAGTATTAGAGCCATAATTGGCAACATAAACAAAAGAACCATTGGGAGCAGCAACTACACCCACGGGTGTCGCGCCTACTGCTACAGAGGCAACACGTACTGCAGTAGGAGTACTAATATCAACGATGTCCAACGTATTGTTTTTGCCACCCGCCACATAAAGCGTATTACCATTGGCAGATATATCTATGCCCGTCGGAAGATCAGTTTCCCAATTAAATCCTCCTACTGCATTAGTAGAAACATAATTATTAATACCAAATGATCGTAATTGATTGGCATTCGCCCCCCACATTAAAGTCATATACAACATCAATGGGCGAGTTTTTGCAGTAGATGACGTAGAAGTTGCAAACGCAGTCAATGACGTCATCCATAAATACAAAACAATAAAAAAAGTATGTGATAAAAACAGCAAAATTCTTTTTTGCATAATATAGGTATCCTTATCAATATCAATTCATTAAATTCATTAAATGTTTTAATGACTATAATAATATCAAGTGATTCTCATTAACCATCACTAAATGACAATTATATGCGAGCCTCTTGACTTGCTAACATATTGAGTTATATTGCGAAGATGGTCCACCTTTAAACGGAGGCAGCACCGCTGAATGGAATATGCTGATTAAATCACAGCTCATTGGCGAACTCGGCAAACACTTTCCTCATCTACCGGAAAAAGACATTGCACTGGCAGTCAATCACATCATTGAACACATGAGTGACATTTTAGCT
>OBEQ012511908.1_pt1 | contig 32248 bp, 19 predicted proteins | sample 1670901 | NCBI WGS metagenome assembly OBEQ01 (sample SAMEA104232315, study PRJEB22302) | groundwater metagenome | biome: forest; feature: aquifer; material: groundwater | place: USA | collected 2011-08-07 | depth 5.4 m | reverse complement strand
TTCGTTTCCGGCGCGGAGCGCCATCATCGCGCGCCGCTCCCACTCTTGCGCGTTGGCGAGCTCTTGCTCGCACTGTTTGGCGAGCCGTTTCTCGTCGGCGATCGAGGAAGCGACTTGCTTCTTCGCCTCGCCGAGCTGGTTGTTCATTGTCCAATGATACATTCCGATCGGGGTAATATTTAGGCATATCTGTCGCCCAAATTGCCGCCGCACCTTCTAACAATACCATGTAATCAATTTTCCCGTCTTGATTTCGATCATAGATATATCCCCAAGTATCAATTTTTCCCGGGGAAGGTTTTAACCCATCAAAAGTAATACTAAGAGAAATATCTTTTTTTACATCGGTAATTGGTTGAAGTGTGATTGCCGCGAGTAGTGCATTTTTATCCCCCTTGACTCCGACGAACGTAACGTACCGTTCGGCTATTTTTTTCTTTGCTACAACAATGAGGTCCTTTTGTAGCGCGGGGAAGTGAAGCATAGAATCAACAATTGCGTACGATTGCAACATCGTCTGTGCGGTTAATGAAACCGCACAGACAAGGATAACCATCAGCGCGATTGTGACGCGCCGTTTAAGTGAACCGGAAACTATCATTCCCAACTTACCTCACGATTTGCATTTTGTTCTTTCAAATATTTTTCAAGCGGAGCGAAATATTCGAGCATGCCCTTGGGAGAAATTTCTTCACCTGTTTTTTCTTTAATCACCTCACGCCAATCTTTTGTTGCGCCAAGTTTTAATAAATCCCACAAGAACTTACCGACTTCTTTATTGCCGTAGTAGTTGCAGTTGTGCGGGTCTTGATGAAGAATATTTTTGGCAATATAATTGTGAAGCTGATACTTAATAAGGAACGCCATCGAATAATCATAGTATCCCGCCGGGTCATCGTTGATGTGTGTTTTGGTTGCGGGATCGCAGAACTCTTCGCCGCGTTCTTGTGGCGGTTCTACGCCCTGAAACTCAGCCACATACTTCCACCAACGTTTATTGTATTCATCGGGAGAAAGTTTGTTCTCATAGAAATCGCGTTCCCAATGCGTCATTGTTCCGCAAGACCAAGGAATAAAGACGACTGCATTATCAAGCGCTTCGGAGAGAAGCCATTGTGTTTGGTCAATTTTCATATCCTGTGGCATGACGCCGATTTCTTTAAGATACGGAACCTGACGTGCGGCAATGGCAATTAAATCGCCGATTGCTTCGTGGAATGCACGATTTGCTCCTTCACGGAGCAAAATCGGGACATCGGGATTGGAATACGCAAGGTAATAATAGATGTGACCGAGCTCGTGATGGGCTGTTTCAAACCATTCGGCATCCGCCTTTACGCTCATAAGCGAGCGTACATCATTATCTAAATCAATATGCCATGCAGAGGCGTGTGTGTTTTTCTTTCGCGCCGCGCCGGGTGGCAGTGCATACAAATCGGATTTTTTCCAGAAACTTTCAGGAAGCGAAGGCATGCCAAGCGAGACGTAAAATTTTTCTCCTTGTTTGATAATCCACTCAGGAGTTTTATCGGCGAACAGATTATCGAGATCAACGCCCTCGGCAAGTCCGGGCCACGCTTGTGACCAACGGTTGCCAAGCCAATGTGCCGGAATCTTTTTCGGGACGGTTTGATGATAACGTTCCGCAAGTTTATATTTCGTCCAGCAATGGAGTTGTTGATAGAGCGGCTTCAATGCGTCAATAGAAGTTTTCATGAGGTTCATTAACTCAGGGACTTTCATATCGTAATCGGAAACTTCGAGTCCGAAGAAGGATGAATAGCCCATTTCCGTTGCCATGCGATTGCGAAGTCCTTGCAATTTTACCAAGCCCGGTTTTAATGCGGGACCTGTTTGCTTGGAGACTTCCCACATTGTTTTTCGCTCTTCGAGATTGGTAGAAAGACGGAGCGAGTCATCAATAATATTCGGTGTTGTGGGAACGACGCATGAGTCGCCTTTCTTTTCGAGGCAGAAGGTGAAGCCATCGAGGATCGCGCTCTGGTTAGCTTCCGCCGTTACGCGTTCCGCAACGAGTTCGGGGATAGTGCCGGGGTAGTGTGCGGCTAAGTATAAAATTTTGTTCAGTTCGCGAACAGTCATCTTGTCGAGCGTGGCTTTGTGCTTGAGAAGTTCTTTGCACGTGTTGACGACGTACGGGCTTCCTGTGAATGTCGCGCTTGCCTTATCGGCGCCGATGCGTTCGCCGGTATGTTGATCGCTGACATCGGTGCTTGCCGACCATTGCGCCTCGCTGGAGACGGTAGTCAGTTTCTGAGAGAGCGAGTTATACATTTTAAGAAATTCCGCCGCTTCTTTTTTTACATCCTGAGCAAGAAGTGCAAGCGGAATCATCATACATAGAAAAAGAGTAACGAGTTTCATGTGGTGTTCCTTTGGGTTAAGTGTGCTTAATCACTTGAAATTATTGTTATTTAGTGATTTACTATAATAGTATGTTCTTACATTGCAGAGATGACCGGGTCGCTCAAGCGAACCTCGCATGGCGGTTGGGTCGTCTCAATAGTTATATAACAATACACAATGTAAGGAAAACAGCGTGAAATAGAAAAAGGTGTCTTGGGGGAGTGTAGGCAAGAAAATGGGCGGAAACTCTGGAGGGCATGACCACTGCTTATAGCCCAAAATTCAACGATTTCGGTACTTTGCAACCTTGCAACTTTGCAATATTGCAAACTTCTTGAGGGTGTTGCAATTTTGCAAAGTCATGGTTCCAATGACGCTAACCCATGCTACTTTATAAACTTCTCAATAGCGTTTTTAAGTTCTGCTTTGCTGAAGGGTTTCATCAACACATCAACGGCGCCGGCAGCGCGGAGATCGGAGACTTTGCCCTGCGATTGTACCGAGGTCATGCTAATAACGGGGATTCCTTTTGTTGCGGGGTTCTTCCGTAGCTCTTTCAGTAGGCGGATACCATCCATACCCGGCATTATAAAATCCGCTATAATGAGGAAGGGTAAATATTGTTGGGCTTTTTGTAGCGCCACCTCCCCGTTTGATGTTTCTATGATAGTAAGATCAGGATACGCCTTTTCAATGTAGCGTACAATTAACATGCGGTCGGCTTTTTCATCTTCTACAATTAATACCGTGCGGCGCGGGAGAAGCAATGTAAAAATAAAGGATGTGCCCTTCCCTTCTTCGCTTTCAACACGGATGACACCGCCATGCTTTTCCACAATCTCGGCGCAGAGCACGAGTCCTAAGCCGGAGCCGTCCTCCCCATCTGTCCCGTGCGTTGAGTGTTTAGATTCAATGCGGAAGAGTTTTTCTTTATCCTCATGCGAAATACCTATTCCTGTATCATCAACAGAAACCGATAGGAAATGATTTTCAACTCCATGAGATTGTATTGTTACTTCTCCGCCCGTAGGAGTAAATTTAATCGCGTTGGAAATCAAGTTTGTAAAAAGCTGTTGCAGTAAATACTCATCACCATACACCATAACGGATTTCTCGACCTGCGAATTGAGTTTGATGTTCTTTTTCTTCGCGTTCCCGAACAGTGCGAGCGTGGATTTATCAATAACTTCTTTTAAGTAAACGGGTTTGAAGGAGAACCGCATCCTACCGGTTTCAAATCGCGACCAATCGAGTAAATTGGTGAGGAGCAGAAGTTGTTGGCGTGCCGCTTCGTTAATAAAATGAACAAATTCTTTGTGCTCTTCAGAAGAAAGCGGGTTCGCTTCATCCATCATCAATTCGGAAAAACCGAGAATACTGTTGAATGGCGCTCGTAAATCGTGTGAAACGATGCTGAGGAATTTATCTTTTTGTGCAATCAACACGCGAAGTTGTTCTTCCTGCGCTTTTCTTCGCGTTATATCCTGAATCATTCCTTCGTAGTATTCCGTGTATCCTTTTTTATTTCGTACAGCACGTGAGTTGAGAAGCGCTGTAATAATTTTACCGTCTTTCCGTCGAAGGCGTACTTCGTAATCGGTGATGATGCCTTCGCGCTCTACTGCTTCGCGAAACGAAACCCTTGCCTCCGGATCAGCATATAATTGACTGACATCGGATTGTTCTAAATCTTTAATACTTTCGTAGCCTACCATTTTGAGAAACGCATCATTAGCCGTAAGCAACGTTCCATCAGGCGAGGATTGGTAAATTCCCTCTACGGCATGATTAAACATGCTCTGGTATTTTCGTTCTGTATGTTGTAACCGCTCTTCAATCTTTTTTCGCTCTGTAACATCCAGAATCATTCCCTCGATATACAATACTTTTCCCGCAGAGTCTTTGACGAGGCGGCTGTTCTCAATAACATAGATGATTGTTTTGTCTTTTCGTTTGAGCCTTAACTCAAAATCGTGTACGTTCCCCGTTGATAGTAAAGAAGTGGTTAATTGTTTTCTATCGTCAGGGTTGACAAATATTTTTGTCAGTGAGAGGCGCTTAAGATCGGCGAGAGATTTGTACCCAAGAATTTTTACAAACGAAGGATTTGCTGTGATGAGTTTTCCGCTCAAAGTAGATTGGAAAATCCCCTCCATGGCATTTTGAAAAATGCTTTTAAATTTGTCATGCTTGAGTAGTTTTGTTTTAGTGGTGGAAAGGCGCTTTGATGAGGATACGGTTGTTTTGCGTTTGGCGGGAGTTTGTTTCATGATGTCTATCCTTTTAATCCTTATGGATATGTGGACTCATTTCAATCCCTAATTTTCGCAAATATGCCCCGGTTTCTAACCCTTTTCCCGATGCATCCCTGATGCGATCAGTCCATTCCGTTTCTTCTCCGGTGGAGTAGAGGTGTAACTTCATCCAAGACGAGACTTTCGGATCGGAAAGCTTATCTTCCCCAAATTCATTCGACATTGCTTCCTGTAATTGCGTGGCAATCATTGCAGCGAGGATATAGTTCTGATAGTAGCATGGGTATGATGTGTACCAGATGGAAGAAGCAAATTGATGTTGCTCGGTGGAATCAAGTTTGACGAGTAAGTATTTCTCGAACATATCTCGTTCAAGCGATGCCATATCCTGATTGGGATTTTTGTACATCTCATATTCGATGGAGAAATCTTTTAATAATCTTCGCAGGCGGTACAGGGCGGGAAGATTTCTTCCGGTTACATATTTATCAATTTCTTTTTGTTTTGCCTTGGTGTATGTTGCAAGCCAGACCGTGTCTTCGGTAAACTCGGCGTGCATTTCGGCAACGCCTTCTTCGTATGCGGCAGATTGAGCGCCGGGAATCCATTCGTATCCTTTAAAAATTGGAAATGGGACGTTAGTGTGAACCGCTTTCAAAGAGTGACCATATTCGTGGAAGGCAACAGAGTAAAAGCCTTTTCCCTGAGTCGGGTTAACCAAGAACCGGGAATCGGTTGGTATTTTTACGGCAAGGCTTAATCCGCCATAGGGAATATCTTTCACCACTTCTCTGATAGGGAGTTGTTGAACACGGAAACCAAGCCCGCTTTCAAACTGATGAATGACAGAGAAGACCGAATCAGCGGGGAAATATTTATCCGGTAATGATGCTGCTTCGTGCAATGCGTAATCAAAATCCCACGCGCCGAATTCTTTTATTTTCAGCTTCTTTTTTGTGGCCGTGATAAAGTTTTCAAATAATGGCCGCGTTTGTTCTTCAAGCGAGTTCAGGGTTTTGACTAACCACATTTCATCTATAGAGTGGAGATATAACGAGAGAGAGTAGTAATTGGGAAATCCCTCTGCCTTTGCTTTTTTGTTTCTCAATTTGACGAGAGAAATCAAGTCGTCAATTGTTGCTTTGGAAATTTGTCCGGGGACGGTCCAAACAGCGTGGCGTTTTTTTTGTTTCTTTTCGGAGCGTAAAATATTGCTGACAACCGCACGGGTTGTTGGAGCGCCATCAAGCGTGAGTTTAAATGTGGTGATCTTTTGTTGAAGCGCGTTTTCTTGTTTGGCAATTTCGGGATCGGCATAGATTGTTCCGCCGATGAAACAGCGTTTCCATAACTCAAGTCGCCGTGTAAGCATCGGATCGGCGAGAGAGCCGGTAATGTTGTGCCAATCGGTAATGATTTTTCGGAGAGATGTATCGAGGAATATCTCGGCAAAGAGATGCTTCGCTGAATCAAGGTTGTAAGCAGAGTCGCGTGCATAACTGTGCCAGTTGGCATCACCGGTTGCTAAACAGGCGGCTTCATATCTTCGTTCGAGGGTATCTAAGAACGGAATTAATTCATTTTTCGAAGAGACCCGTTTTTTTTGTTCTTTCTTCATGCAAGAAGATAAACTGAGTATTAGTACGCAACTAACGAAAAGGATAACAGCGCCGGATGCGATGTTTCCTAAGCGAAAATTCTTATATGTATGAAATCGTTGAATTGCAGTGACTGCTTATGTTGCTTGGAAGATAAGAAAAAAAAGGGGTGTAACAAATTAGGAAGGGGTATTTTTATGATTTTTCTTCAATTTTTTATTCGGTAATAGGAGAAGACGACGGCGTAGCTACTTAACAATGTAGTTAATTTGTTGAAGCTTTTCGGAAACCCGCGCCCGTTGGTCGCCTTGTATTTCGATGGTCATACCTTTGACTGTGCCACCTGCGCCGCAATGTTGTTTCAGGATTCGGGCGATATCATCCAATGTATCGGGGTTATGCTGGAATCCGGAAATAACGGTAACGGTTTTACCTTTCCTTCCCTTATTATCGAGGAAGACGCGAACGGTCTTCCCTTTTCCGTCGTGACCGTGCTTTTTTGTTCCCGACGGTGGTGGGGGAATTTTCGGTCGTTCTGATTCGGGGAGAAGTTGCTCTAAGTCGGCGAGTGTGGTTAATCGTTTGGAGGACATAGAAGATGGTGGTCTGTTATGTTAAAGAGTGGTATTGGTACGAAATGATTTTGTATTCTACAAAAAAGCGCAACCATGTCCCAAGGGGATGCCGTTGGCAAAGGCTGCGCCTACAAATTGTTTCTTACATTCTTTCCGGAGCGGAGATACCGAGTATTGCAAACCCGTTCCCAAGTACGGTTTTTGTAGCAAGGCAAAGACTCATACGTGCGGCGGTAAGGGGAAGATTTTCCGGGTCAACTACGCGACATTCGTGATAAAAACGGTGGTATAGAGCGGCAAGGTCATTTAGGTAATCGGCAAGGCGGTGCGGCTCAAATGTTGCCGCACAAGACTCAACCATACCGGGAAAATCAAGAAGTCTTTTTATTAATGTGATTTCTTCCGGCTTATCAAGCAACGAAAGGTTTGCAAGTGCATTTCTATCAACACCGATTTCTTCGGCGTGGCGGATAATGCTGGCAATACGTGCGTGTGCGTATTGAAGATAATAGACAGGATTTTCATCCGATTGTTTTTTAGCAAGACCGAGATCGAAATTTAAATGGCTATCAACACTGCGCATGATGAAGAAGTAACGAACAACATCGGCGCCGGCAGTTCCCGCACCCGCTTCATCCATTAATTCGTCAAGCGTAACAAAGTTTGCCTTACGGGTTGACATTTTTACGACTTCACCATTTTGCACAATTGTCACAAACTGGTGAATTAACACTTTTATTCCGGAGGGATCTATATCAAGAGCGTTTAATCCTGCAATAACATCAGGAAAACTTGCAATATGGTCTGCACCGAGAACATCAATAACAAGTTCAAATCCGCGACGAAGTTTTTCACGGTGGTATGCGATATCGGGTAAACGATATGTAGGCTCTCCCGTGCTTTTTACTATAACCTTATCTTTTTCGCTTCCGAATTGAGTCGCTTTGAACCAAACAGCGCCATCCAGATCGTACGCCAAATCTTTTGCGCGAAGTTGTTCGATAACATCTTTTACTTTGCCGGATTCGTATAATTCGTTTTCGTTGGAAAAGACATCGTGCACAACACCAAGCCGTCGCAATGTTTTCTTGATGTCTTCGAAGATTTCAAATTCCGCTTGCTGTTTGAACAACCCTTCGGCGGGTTCGTTGCGGAGCGTATCACCATGTTTATCTTTTAAGCCGTTAGCAATTTCTTTAATGTACTCTCCCTGATAATATTCTTCCGGGAATTCAAGGATATCGCCAAGTGATTGCAAATAGCGTAAGCGCACAGAATCGCCGAGAATGCGCATCTGTCTGCCGGCATTGTTAAAATAGTATTCTCGTGTTACGTTGTGTCCCGTCCATTCGAGCAATCGGGCAACAGTATCACCAAAAACAGCGCCGCGTCCGTGACCGACGGTAAGGGGTCCGGTGGGATTTGCACTGACAAATTCAACCTGTGTCTTTTTACCATTGACAAGATTAAGTTTGCCGTAGCCGGAGTTTTGTTGAAGAATCTCTTGAAGAGATTTTCTAAAGAAATCGTTAGTAAAGCGAAAATTAATAAAGCCCGGTCCCGCTATTTCAATTCTATCAACAAGAGCGGGGTCAAGCGTAAGGCAATCAACAATTTTTTGTGCAAGCAAACGCGGGACAATTTTTGCTTGTTTTGCAAGTATCATGGCAATGTTAGTTGTCAGATCGCCATGTTCCGCCTGACGTGGTTTTTCAAATGAGGGGGTAACACTGCATTCTATGCCTGCTGTTTTGAGTGCGGCAAGAACGTGTTCGGTGAGGTACAGCTTCATTCTTCTATTACTTCTTCTTTTTTTTTCTTTTTGGTTACGCGTTTACGCTTGGGTTTATCAACGATAGTTTCAACTACGGCATCGCCCCAAAGTTTTTCAAGCGCGTAGAATTTCCGTACTTCGTCCAGGAAAACGTGAACGACAACATCTACATAATCCAGAACAATCCATTGTTTGTGACCAATACCCTCGCTATGCCAAGGGGGTTCTCCGAGCGATTCTGTACCATCCACGATTGCATCAGCAATTGCTTTTACTTGCGTATCTGAATCAGCAGAGCATACGACGAAGTAATCGGCGACATCGGTAACCCCGCGAACATCCATAATAATGACATCCGATGCTTTTTTGGTCAGAGAAAATTCTGCTATGCGTTTTGCAAATGTTTTTGTTCTCAATGTAATTCCTTATTTCGATTCTTTTGATGGATAAAGTTCATAACAATCTTGCCCGATGACGATGGAAACATCCACAAAATAATCGGGGTTTAATTGTTGAATAATATTTGTATCGGCGACGCCTACGTGTTCTGCTACATCGCGTGCTGTTTGTAAATTCCCGAGGCGGTCAACAATGAGCGTGTGCGGGACGTTGGAAACTTTATAGTTTTTTGTTTCCACGACATCATAGCCACGCGAACGAAGGAAACTAGTAAATCGTGAGGCGATTCCTTTTTCCCCGCTTCCGTTTTGTATATCAACCTGAACGACTTTGGCTAATTTTTGTGGTTCAGTTTTTTGTTCGACCAGTTGAGTTTGTTCCTGTTGAGCAGGCGAAGGAACAACCTTCAGGAAATATCGGTCTAAAAATTTATGGCTAAAATACCCCGTGAGAACAAGCAAAGCGGCTATGACAAGATTCAATGTAAAGAGAATTGCCTTTTTGCCGGCTACGTTTTTCTGTTGCGCTTGTTGTTGTTCTACGGGCTGTGGTTCTAGTGATTCGGGTTGCTCCGGTTGTTCGGAGGTGTTATCTTGTTCAAGGCTCATGAATGGGTTTGCATTATCTCAGGGATGAAAGAATTATCCCGCCACTCCGACGAGAATAAGTATCCCCATACTAGTAAGGGAATAAAAAAGCCGCGATGTTCGCTCTGATGTGAACAGTCCGGCTCGAAAGAAAAAGCTATGACTCTATAACTCGCTATTGCCAACGCTCCTTATTGATCTCCCCAAAGTGAAGAGTAAGGCGAAAACGGGCTCATTCCCCAATAGTTCATCGGTAGCTCACGATATTGTACTTGAATGTAAAAGTTTTGCGAAGGATGATAGTTCAACTCAGCGCGACTAATGTACAATTTGTTCAAATTATCTTGAGCATATAATCCCTGATTGCCGAAAGGTGAACCTTGAAGCGTAAGGTCAACGCGCATATTAAGCGGATCGGAAATTTTATACTTCATACTATTGGTGTACGATGCAAGTGAAACACTTGAACCGCCGAAGGATGTGTAATTAAACCCAACACTATGCCGCATCGAAAAATTATCCATGTTAAGAAAGCCAAGAAGGGCATTCCCCGAAGTTGTACGGACAAGCGATTGCGATACGTTAGACTCTGCGTTCGACTTAAATTGCGCTGAACTAATAGCAGTACAGAGCAATAAGGTTACTATGACTATGAAGAGTTGTTTCATTTTAAATGTCCTAAGACCATAAATAGTATAATGAAATATGCGATAATAATCAAACAGAAGCAAACCGCTGATGGTTCCATAGCTATTACAAAATGGTCTATTTTGATGTATTTTAGAACAATTTTTTACTACCGGCTCCATTTTTTTGATGGTTTTACAATAAAATTGAGTAAAAAAAGCCAAAAAATGATTAATTTTTGACCATTCTGTTCTCCATTACCATTTTTGCGCTTTCTAATTGCACGGGATCATTTATTCCCATAACCTCTTGTGGATCGAGGGCTTTTACAGCCGCAACGTGGAGTTTTTCTTTCCAAAAATGCTCAAAAACATCTGTTAAATAGTATTCACCCTGTTTGTTATTGGGTTTTATGAGTTCTAAGGCTTCAAACAGCTTTTGTTTGTTAAAGACATAAATGCCGGAGTTGATTTCTGTAATTGCTAATTCCTTCTTTGAGGCGTCTTTTTGTTCAACAATTTTTTGGACGCTAGCATCTTTGTTTCGGATAATTCTTCCGTACCCGGTGGGATCGGGGAGTTCTGCGGTGAGAATGGTTGCGTGCGCATCCGCTGCGTGGTGAACACCAATGAGCGCTTTTACAGTTTCTTCAGTAAGTAAGGGGACATCTCCCGATAGAACGAGAACATCTCCTATAAAATCTGTAAGAGCCTCTTTGGCTTGAAGTACAGCATGGCCCGTGCCCAGTTGTTCAAGTTGCTCAACAAATTCGACTGCGAGAAATTGTTGTTGGAAATATTCTATGACGGCGCTTTTTTGCCAACCAAGAACAAGTAAGGTTCGTTTCGGTTCAAGTTTGAGCGCAACCGATACGACGTAATCTATCATCGGTTTACCATGCAATTCGTACATGACTTTTGCCATGTCGGGATTTTTCATGCGTCTGCCTTTTCCTGCGGCAAGAATAACCACAGCGAGCGGTGGTGTGCGAACAAGTTCTATTGCCATACTACACCTGTATATTAGTGAACAGTTACAATCGTGTTATCTATTAATCGTGTTGTACCGAATCGCACGGCAAGGGATATCAGCGCGGTTATTCCCTTTTGTATTTCTGTCAATTCGTTTAGCGTTGTCATCTCTGTAATTGAAACATAATCGGGTGAAGCCAGAGGCTGTGCGGAGATGAGTTTCTTCATTTCATTGATGATCGTATTACAATTATGTTCTCCGCTATCAAGAAGTTTCTCTGCCAATCGTAATGATTGGGAGAGGACGATGCTCTGCGTTCGTTGTTCAGGAGTTAAATAAATATTCCGCGAACTCATTGCAAGTCCGTCGGGTTCACGAACGATGGGAGCAATAATAATTTCAAGATCGAAATTTAAATCGCGTACCATACGCTGAATCAAAATCGCTTGTTGTGCATCCTTCTGTCCGAAGATTGCAACGTGAGGCTTGGTGATGTTAAACAATTTTGCCACAATGGTTGCAACGCCGCGAAAATGTCCCGGGCGAATCTTGCCTTCCAACCTATCCCCCAGTTCTTCAAACTGAACATACGTACGATGTGTTGATTCATACATCTCATTCCGTTCGGGTACGAATAATATATCTGTTTCTGCTTCTTCTGCCAAACGTTTATCGCGTTCTATGTCGCGAGGATACCTTGTAAAATCCTCGTTTGGCGCAAATTGGGTCGGATTAACGAAAATTGTGGTTATGACAACGTCAGATTTTTGTCTTGCTATACGGATTAAACTAAGGTGTCCCTCGTGGAGGTATCCCATGGTCGGGACCACTCCAATGCGCTTTCCCCGTACCCTTAGGCTATCAGCGAAGCGTTGCATTTCGCCGATGGAAGAAATCATCTTCATTTGAGATTGACTTTTGCTTCGAGTGAGAATTGCAATCCGGGCGCTCTATAGTTTGCCCACCAATCGTAGGATTGGTCAAGCACGTTATGAATGAAAACCGAAAGTTCAGTTCTCGGGACGATAGTTGTAGAAGCGCCTATATTTAATAATGCCGCTCCGTCAATGGTCGTCGGTTGAGTGCTGTAAAGCAAAGTTGTAGTTGTCGAAAGAATCGCGTTCTGGTTGCTCCAAGAATCTACTGAAGCCCAAAGAGTGATAAGTTTGGGCAAGTCATATTCGATTTTTGCATTCACCGTTATGAGTGGGGTCATTGGAAGTTGATCGTTTAATCCTGTCGCGTATGTTGGTTGGACACAACCCAATAAACTCAATCGTAATTTCTCTGTCGGTTTATATACGGCATTTATTTCAAATCGTGTTTGGCTTGCTTCGAAATAAGTTAATAACAACGCTCTGTTACTGCTTGCACTTAGAGAAGGCGCGGGTAGGCTGTCTTCTTGCAGTGGATGGATAATCACCGATTTATTGGAAAACTCAGAGTAAGACAAACTTGCGTTTATGTTGAACATTTGTGTACTCATAGCAAAAGAGACGCCGAGATTAATCGGCTCTCGTTCCGGTTGAAGCGGGAGTTCGCGGAATAAATACGGGTTATACGCAGTCCAGTAGTCGTATGAATTCATTTGCATTTTTGGTCTCCACCAAAAAGTAACATACTGCTCATTCCCCGATTTCCATTCTATTGATGCCGTAGGTAAAGCAAGTGTTCGGGTTGTCCCGGCATAATCAGATCCGTTGTTAAAAACAAACCCAAGGGTTGCCGACCAAATTTCAGCTAACTGCCAATGCGCAGAACTTGTAATATCAAATAACGTCACCGATTGAGTTGGGGTAGAATAATCGAGAGAGATACTATTAAACGCTACGTTGGTCGTCCAGCGCGCTTTTCCGATGTTCATAGCAACAGCAGAAGTGAGTTTTGGAGAAACAGTTGAAATTTTTAATTCATTATTCGGATCACTATCGGTAACACCGGTAAACTTTGTTTCCAAGCCCAAATCAATGGCAATACCGCGTCTATCGAGTGACGCAAGAGAGGTATTAACGGTAAAGTTAGAACGCGATCGCTTGACATCGGAGAAGGCAAACATACCATATTTTTCGGCAGATAGCGATATTCCGGATGAAAAACGCAATGTTTTCAGTATATCGTTATCGGTAGAGATTAGGGTTTGGGCATTCAGCCCAAGATCGAACGAGGTACCGTTTGAATTATCAACATGTCCTTCTGTCGAAACAAATCCGGTATTTCCTGAAAAATTCCACCGTCCTTTTTCGTAATCGAGATACGCACGAAGTTTTCCTGAAGAAAAACTTCCGAACGCCCCCTCTACTGAAGCATGAAGCGGAACACGTTTTTCCTCATCTCGCGGCATCAAACCGACAGGCATTGCAGTTGCAAGGCGCTCACCAAGTAACGAAGAATCAGGTGGCGGCGCTTGGAAAATATTTACATCGTAAATCTCACCCTTACGCGCGAAAGGAAGAGTAATGGCTTTTTTCCCAACAATGGTAATTTCGGGAATTTCCAATTGTGGTAACGCCGTTGTCGTATCTGTTGGTTGCTGGGCCTGAACCTGAGATTGACCCCGTCCTGAATTTAAACATAGCAAATACACAACAACGAATGCGATATAATATTTCTTCATCGTAATTTCCTCATCCGTTCCTGAGCTTCCTTTTTCACATCAAGGTCTATAGGAGCATCAATAATTTCTTGATACATTTTCCGCGCTTTCTTTTTCTCAAAGAGGTGTGTGTATGCTTCTCCCGCCCCTAATTTTCCGCGTTCAACGAGGAGACCGAATTCTTTGTATTGATCAATCACATCAAGGAACGCCTGTAGTGCATCGCCATTGCGTTTCATGAACAAGTAATCATCGCCCATAATAAGAAGAGCTTCTGCGGCAAGGTCATCGCTCCTGCGAGAGGTAACGCCTTCAAGCGTATCAACGGAAGCCTTGTACTCTTTTTTTATCTGGAGGAGTTTGGCAAGTTGTAAACGACTTCGTTCAGCGAAGATTTCCGTCGGGTGTTTACTGATAACCAATTGAAACTGATTGAATGCTTCATCTGAATTCTTTAACTCCAACAACGTTGTTCCTAATTGATAACGCGCCTCAGGAAGAAGTGGTGAGGTTGCAAACTTTGAATCGAAACTACTGAATGTTTCTTTTGCCTGTGCGAATTGCTTCGTTTTCACATACGCCTTGCCAAGTGCGAGCGCAACCGAAGGAGCCGCATCGTTATCGGAATAGTCATCTACAATCTGGCGATACATCGGTATGGCTTGCTGAAGATTGTTTTCAAACTCGTACGCTTTTCCGATTTGCAGTATAGCCTTTGCTTGTTGCGTTTTATCAGGCTTCATTGTGAGGACGTGTTGATACTCGTGAATGGCATTCGCAAATTCGTTTTGGTCGAATAGAATATCCGCCTTTTTCATAGCTAAATCCTCCTGATTTGCTCCTGTTAGCTTAGAAGCGGAAAATTTTTCTATTGCACTTAATGCTTCTGCCGTTTTCCCTTCAGTTCGGTATGTGTATTCAAGTCCCGAAAGAGCATCGCCGGCAAGTGGGCTTTGAGGGAATTGAGTTAGGACGTTAGTGTAATACACGCGTGCGCTATCGTATGATTTGCTATTGTAATAGGCATCTCCCATGTTAAAGAAGACTCGCGGTAATAACTGACTTCCCGAATATTTTTGCAAGAATGTATTAAATTCTCGGAGCGCATCGGGGAATTGTTCTTTGGAGAAATACGTCCACGCGATATTAAACTGAACGATTTCACAATACATAGAAACAGGATAGCGGGTTAAGAAATCGCGTAAATGTTGAATACCACGCTCTGCATCTCCGCGCTGGATATATGACATGGCAATCTGGAACACTGCATACTCGTTATACCTCCCTTGCGATTTCTCGTTTGCAAGTGATGCGTATAAGTTTTCGGATTTTTGATAATCCCCGAGAAAATAATAACAGTCTGCTTTTCGAAGCGATGCTTCTGTTTTGTGCTCGCTCTTGGGGTAGTTCTTGATGAACCGATCAAACGCATCAACAGCGTTACTGAATTTTTTCTGTTCAAAGAATGACCACGCGATACCATACGCCGCATCCTGACGTTTAGGATTGAGCGGGAATAACCGAACGCCATCGGAGAATGAGTGTTCCGCTTCGTCGAACCTATAATCCTGATAGAGCGCTTCCCCTCTCCATACGTACCCTTCGGCAGTAAATTGATGTTTTGGAAATTGTTTGAGGAATGCATCAAAACGTTCCGCGCTACTCTTAAATCTTCCCAGATGGTAGAGTGATACCCCTTCTTGAAACATTGCCGGGGCAAGAAGACTATCGGGTGCGCCAAGTTTACGTACTTGCGAAAAGGCATATTGTGCATTTGAAAAATCTCGTAATGCAAGAGATGCTTCGCCCATCATTCGATAGGAATCGAAACGAAGTTCACTTTCAGGAAACAATCTTGCGGCAAGCTGGAAATGTTTTCTCGCTTCTTGATAATGTTGAGATCGGTATGCAATCATGCCGAGTTGATAATACGCATTATCGGAGAATTGTTCATAGGGAAATTCCTGTACAAGAGAATCAAAACGGGCAGAAGCCTCTTTTGTGTTGTTACTCAGAAGCGCAATTGTCGCGTTTTGAAAGAGAGCGGTCATTGCGAGTGTATCGCTACCGGAACCGAGCTTGTCTAATTCTGCTTGAGCGAGCTTAGTATTGCCAAGTTTTAAATTCGTCCACGCATGTCCGTATCGTGCATTGCGGGTGAATTTACTTTCCGGAAAATCTTTTAAGAAACGTTCATACCGTACGCGGGCGCTATCGTAGGCGCCAAGTTGAAAGTTTCCTTCTGCACGAAGCAATAACGATTCTTCACGTTGATAGCGATATTGTGTTTTCGTCTCTTGAAGAATTAATAACGCGCTACGAGGGTCGCCCAGACGAAGTTTGAGAGAAGCAAGCCGGATACGGGCATCACTGATTAAACCGCTTTGTGGGTAATCGTTGATGAAGTGTTGAAGGTTTTCAATGGCTTGTTGGTACTCGCCACGACGTTCTAACGCAAGCGACCAACCGAGAAGAGCATCGTCGTGGTGACTGTGCGATGTTGAATCTTCAGCGCATTGCCTGAAATCCGATTCTGCGTTTTGCCAATCTTTTTGCTCAAGCCTGCAACGAGCGCGCCAATAGTAGGCAAGTCCGCGTAGGGGATGATCGGGTGTCTCAGAAAGAAATGTGTTGAGGGTTGAAAAAGATGTATCAATTCTACCTGTTTGGAATGCACTTATTCCTTTAATAAACAATAGATCGGGTTTTCGCGAATCTTTCGGATATTGATATAGGAATGTGGCGGATTGAAAAAAAGAAGCCTCGTAATCTTGTGTATTGAATGCGGTTTTGGCAACCTCAAAACTAAAATCAGCATTCTCTTCGCGAGATGCATCGTCTAACGATGCCGATGAAAGTAGTTGTTGAGCGGTATGCGATGACCCAATCATATTCCAATGTTGTGCCCGCGTAAGAGCATCAATATCGGGTTGTATTCCAACGGGGGGAACCTGAGAAAAACTAACGCAGGTTAGTATGCAAATAAGACAGGCAGCTATAAGGGCTGCCTGTCCGGTGTTTGAAAATATTCTCGTAGGATTATCCTTCCGGTACGATTTCGATGATAACGGTTCTATTATAAAAACGTTGTTCGGGTAAATTGTTGTCAAATGGAGCGCGTCGAACATCTTCGCCGAATCCGTAAGTATCGAAGCGCACACGGGACTTTCCGGCTTTCTTTACTTCACGTTCGAGGACATTCATTGTTTGTTCTGAACGTTCACGTGATAATGTTAAATTGTGTTGTTCTTCTCCAACGATATCGGTATGACCGTGAATGGAAACACTTGCACCTTCGGGAATAAGCGGGGCAACTGTTTCTGTTAAGAATCGTTCGTATGTTGATACGGTCTTGGATTGATCGAATTCAAATAAAATGCTGAAACGTAATCCGAGCTCATCCTGTGGCTTATCGGAAAGGGCGAGACGGATTGTTTTTTCTTTACGAATTGTTTGGCCGCCTTTTGTTTCGCCAACCATAACAATGTTATACTGACCTTCGGGTGCATCGGCAAGAATTTGTTTGCCGGGAATGCGTTCTTGAGTGCCGGTGAATGGTCCGAAGTGTTTGCTGTTTCCTTTTGTATCGGTCACATCAACTGACCATGAAGCAAATACATCTTCTGCTCCATCAACGCCAAGGATAACATCGCTATCAAAAGGTTCTTCTTCTAACGAAACAATTTGAACCGGCATAAGAATTTCGGATGATGAACTTGTAACATCTACACGGCTATCTTCTGCTTTTACGAGATCAAGTTCGCGTGTTCCACCTGCTTGAAATGAGGGGTTTTCAGGCTTCGTTGAGCCGGTTGTCGCAATTTTACCTGCATCAATACCGAAGGTACCGACAAGATATTGTTTTACGGCTTCCGCCATTGCTTTTCCGTCGCCCTGAAGAGATGCGCCGGCAAGTTTAATTGTTGCAGAAGGATTATTCCGTAAACGATCGCCTAAAATGTTGAGAACATTATAATAGACTGTTAATTGACGGCGTGAACGTCCCGTTAAATCTTTTGGCTGTGGTTGAACTAAACTTGCTTCCTTAAACTTCGCGGCATCATCGCTTGAGAGTTGAACATAGCGTGAAGGAATTTTAGTTGAACCTGCATCGAAGAACACATAGTTACGCATTGGAAGTGTTTCTTTTACTCTCCGTTCAGTAGGAATAAGTTGTGGTGAACGAACTGAGAATTGTACGTCATGTTCAATTTGCTTTTTGATAAGAGATGTGTTTCCAAACTTTAATGCGGCGCCGACACGTAAACTTGTTAATGACCAGCTTTCTTCGGAGCGTGGACCTTGCCCGAAATGGAGAGCTATAAATGGAGAAAGATCGGTAAGCCAATCAGCATCGCGTGAGTTAAGAGGAATATCATATCCGACGCCGATTTGTGCAGAGATCACCGCACCATGGATGGTAGTCCATTCACCGGTTGTTTGTATGTTATTTGCTGTATGCTCAAAAGTTTTTGCAACATTGAAACCAAGTCGGGGACCGACAAAGAAATATAATGGATATTCAAAGGGTGAAATTCTCAAACTTGGTTCAAGTGAGATGTAATTCATTGACGTTGAGAGGGTATGTACTCCAGAAGTATCGGTCATGTCGGTAAAGGAAGCGCCTCTGCCATCAAAACCAAGAGTGACCATACCACCCCAGACCGGGTCAGGACGGTATTCGAGGAGTGGGGCAAGCCATAAGCCAACGCGTGAGGCTTTTTCAAATGGTGTGGAAAATTGTAATAATGGGTCATTATTCAATTTTTTAATATCTGTGCTGTGCCAATTAAAATTCGCGCCAACTCCGCCGCCAAACCACCATTGCGGCATTACCCGCTGGTCTTGTGCGCTCAGAGAGAGGGTGAGGGCAAGAATAAATACTACAACTATGAGATATTTTATCGGGGTGTTATTCATATTTCAGAGATTTCCTTTCATTATTTTCGTTCAACGTAAAACACACTTGTAACAATGCCAACCTTCGGGCAAAAAAATGTTCGCAATGGCACGGGTAGTCCTATATCGGTACTTTGCGATAGCTATCGGGTAAAGCCCGCTAAAGAGCGGAGTATAATTTTACCACTTCAATCTATTGAAAATCTGGTAAAATTCCCAATGTAAAGCCCGTAATCCCGCCTACTTTTTGACGTGAGAAGGGGCTGAGTTGTTACACTTGTATCTGATTTCTATAAAATTCTTTTTCCAAACGCCGATTGGACAACTTCAACGGCAAACTCAGCCGATTGATTGCGATTATCCAGAATCGGGTTCATTTCTACAATTTCTAACGATGCCATTTTGCCGGACGCGGCAATCATTTCCATGAGTAAATGGGCTTCGCGGTAATCAAGTCCGCCTTTCACAGGTGTTCCCACTCCCGGCGCATGCACGGGGTCAACACTATCAAGATCAAAACTGACGTGGACGTAATCCACATTTGCAACCACTTTTTGGAATGCCTTTTTCATCACCCAATGGATACCGTGTTTATCCACATCTTCCATTGTGTAGAGATTTAATCCGTATTTATGGAGATTTTCACTCTCGGTTCTATCTACATTACGCAAACCGATGATGGCAACATTTTCCGGTTTAACCTTATTGAAATCACCGCCGATGCTTGTCAGTGATTTCGGTCCAAATCCAACACACACAGCAAGTGGCATCCCGTGAATATTTCCCGATGGTGATGATTCCGGCGTATTAAAATCACCATGAGCATCAATCCACAATACGCCTAATGTTTTATTCTGTTTACGGGCAAACGATGCCATCCCACTGATAGTGCCGATTGCTATGGAATGATCACCGCCAAGCACAAGGGGGAATTCTCCATTTTTCATTGTACGTTCAACTTTCGCGGCGAGCGTGGTGACCACACGTTTTATTTCGGGAAGATACTTTGCGTTCTGGCTTTTAATGCGTTGTTCTTCTTGTGTTTTGATTGTCAGGTCGCCTTCGTCGGTGACACGATAACCAAGGTCAGTAAGACACTTATCTAACCCTGCATACCGAATGGCAGAGGGACCCATATCAACCCCGCGTCTGCCCTGCCCCAAATCCATGGGGACACCGATTATATGTATTGTTTTACTCAAAAGAACAAATTAAAATTATTAATGATAGAGTTTATTTCAAAAGTATTGCTGTTTTGGTTTGTGATGATGTGCCGTTTGTTAATGTACCCACTATGATGGTAGATGCTATTTGAGTGTTTATTTTTTATCCCACATCATTTTAAGTAATTTGGTAACGGTCTCTTTCATATCTTTTCTATGCACAACGAGATCAACGAATCCGTGCTCAAGTTGGAACTCAGAACGCTGAAATCCTTCCGGTAAATCTTTTCCTGTTGCTTGTTTGATAACACGAGGACCGGCAAAGCCAATAAGCGCGCCCGGTTCTGCAACGTTGATATCGCCAAGCATAGCATAGCTTGCAGTTATACCGCCGGTTGTGGGGTCGGTCATGATTGAGATGTAGGGTATGCCTGCATCATGTAACTGTCCAAGTTTTGCGCTTGTTTTTGCCAACTGCATCAGTGAAAGAGCGGCTTCCATCATACGAGCGCCGCCACTTGATGAAATAATAATAAGGGGTTTTTTATCTTTAATTGCCCTATCGGTTGCCCGTGCGGTTTTTTCGCCGACTACAGAGCCCATGCTACCGCCGATGAAACTAAAATCCATAACACCGATAACGACACCCTGCCCATTCATAGTACCGGAACCGGTGCGGATGGCATCGCTCAAATTGGTTTTACGCATCGCATCTTTGATGCGGTCTTTGTATTTTTTTGTATCAACAAACTCAAGCGGATCGGTGGAGTGCATCTTTTTATCCATCTCTTTAAATGACCCCTCGTCAATCAATATTTGGAGATACTCTTTGCTTCCAATCCGAAAATGATAATTACATTTTATGCAAACAAACGCTTGTTGTTCAAGTTGTTTGCGATGAATAATTTCGCCGCATCCCTCGCATTTTGTCCATAATCCATCGGGGACATCTTTACGGGGGTATTCGGAGGTTTCAATATTTTTTTTCGAACGTTTAAACCATGCCATGTTGATTCACCATAATTTGTGGTTGTGCAACAGTTACAAATTCTTTAATATAATACGGCTCAAGCGATGAAACGTTTGCCGTTACTCCTTTCGCTAAGAGCCGTTCACCTAAAAGCCCTACCGAAGCGGCGCAAGAGATACGAAACTCTTCTTGCGGTACAATCAGCATAGGCTTAGGCTGATTCTGTTGTTCAAAGGTATGCAAAAATTTATGTATTGCATCGCCGAGAACAATAGTTCTTTTATGTTGGGTCGCCCAATTCACACACGTATCAATCGTTAACGCTTGTGCGGGTTTAACTTCTACTATTTCGCCGTTCTGAAATTGAAACAATGCCGCGTACGCTTCATTGCGCCGGGCATCAATCATCGGTAAAATATAATCACCCTCTTCACCGATGGAATAACGCTTACAATTCCATGCTAACGCTGTTAATGTTGGCACTGCGATAATAGGTTTATCCCATGCAAAACATAATCCTTTTGCAACACTTAATCCGATACGCAACCCCGTAAACGATCCCGGACCGATAGAGACAGCAACTGCATCAAGAGAATCGCTATCTATTGCCGAAAGAACCGTATCAACAAGCGTAAGCAACTGTTCTGAATGTGCCTGAGGCTCACTCAGAGTTTGTTCTGCAATAACTCTACCGTTTGATACAATTGCAACAGCGCATATCGTTGTTGAAGTTTCTATTGCAAGTATGCTCATACAGCCACAGCGCTAACTTCGGTAATCGTCAATTGGCGCTCATTCTCAGATGTTCCTAATTGAAAGCGAACATCATATCGTTCCGGTGGAAGCATATCTCCGGCTTTTTCAGCCCACTCTATGAGACATATTCCGCTTCCGGTTGTGTATTCTTCAAATCCTAGTTCAAACAATTCATCCGCCGAATTAATACGGTATAAATCAAAATGGTATATCGTTCCTGTTTCCGTTTTATACACATTGATAATCGTAAACGTCGGACTTGCAACATGTTTGTGAACACCAAGAGTTTCACAAACACCTTTAATAAATCGTGTCTTCCCCGCTCCGAGATCGCCGTAACAGGCAACAACATCGCCGGGGCGTAATTTCAGGGCAAATAGTTTCCCTGCATCAATTGTTTCTTGCTCGTTGTATGTGAGAATTGTATGCAATCCTCTGTTACCCCTTGGGTTCGAGCTTTACAGCGGGAAGAATCATCTCTTCCATTGAAATACCGCCATGCTGGAAGCTATCCCGGTATTGTGCAACGTATCTATGATAATCTGTCGGATAGACGAAGAAATAATCTTCTTTTGCTATTAAATAGTTTACCGTAAGTCCGCGATTCGGTAAACGCAAATCTTTTGGATTTTTTACGAATATAGCATTACGTTCATCAATCTTAAGGTTTCTCCCGAACTTATATCGTAAATTGGTTGATGCTTCGCGATCGGCAATTACTTTTGTGTGTCGTAAACATCTTATGCTACCATGATCTGTTGTAATAATGATTTTGGCATTCTTCTGTCGCGAAAGCGTTCTCAACATTCCGAGAAATGATGAGTGCATAAACCACGATTTAGTCAACATGCGGTATGCAGACTCATTCGGAGCAATTTCTTTCAGCAACTGAGAATCAGATCTGCCGTGAGCGAGCATATCAACAAAGTTCACCACGATTGCGGTGAGTTTGTTGTTCATAAAAGAAAGAATGTTCTGCTCAATACCGCGACCATAATCGGCATCAAGGATTTTTACATATTTCGATTCCGGTTTAATGTTAACCTTTCTCCGCAGGAGAAGGTTGTTAAGAAATTCCGGTTCATGTTTGTTGCGACTGTTATCGTCATCCTCCCACACTTCCCAAATTTCAGGGAAACGGGTTTCGATTTCATCGGGGAATGCCCCGCTAAATATCGAATTACGAGAATACGGCGTTGCGGTCGGGAGAATCGAATAATAATACTGACGGTTTACATTAAAATATTCGCGTAATACTTCTTCAAAGGTCAACCATTGGTCGAGCCTCATACAATCAATAACAAAAAGAAAAACAGATTTATTTTCCTGTAATTCCGGTATCACAAACCGGTCAACAACATCAATAGAAAGCGCGGGGCGATTTTTTTGTTCCAGCCAATTACGGTAATTTCTCTCTATAAATTTCGAAAACTCAACATTGCATTCGCGAATTTGATCACCAAGGGTTTGTTGTAATCCTGATTCAGGGTGCCCATCAAGTTCTATTCCCCAATTCGACAGTTTTTCGTAAAGCGATATCCATTCATCGGCAGAAAGCTGTGATTGAAGAGAAATGGAAATATCCTGCAACTCTTTGATGTAATCGCGCGATACATACTGTTCGGTAATTTTCTTTCCCTCAAGAAACTTTTTGCATATTAACAATATTTGGCTTGGGTTTACGGGTTTTGTGAGGTAATCGCTTATTTTTGTGCCAATGGCTTCTTCCATTAAGCCCTCGTCCTCGTTTTTGGTAACCATAACAACGGGCAAAGAAGGGCGTTCGTCCTTAATAAGAGAAAGCGTTTGCAATCCTCCCATTCCCGCCATCATTTCGTCGAGAAAGACAAGGTCGAAGTTCTTGGAACGTACCAAATCTAAAGCGTCTTCACCGTTTGTTGCTGTTTCAACGATATATCCCTTTTCTGTCAGAAAATAGATATGGGAACGAAGCAAGTCAATTTCATCGTCAACCCAGAGAATTTTACCCTTGGATATCATCATAGTTCAATTTTTAAGATACATATTTCACTACATAGAAACAAAGTAGTGTATTCTTTTCAACAATTACTTTAGCGATAATGTTGTATTTCTATACTCTAATTCAAGTGTTTGGAGAGAGAAAAATTCTAATATCTAAATCCTAAATCCCAACGGGATTCCCTTGGATTTAGGATTTCGGTATTAGTATTTAGTTTTTTTTATCAATAGCGTTTGTTTTGGGTAACATCCGTTTTGAGCAAAATCTACTCAATAAGGTTTCTCTATACGTAACAAAAACACACATGTTTGTGTGAAGCTATCGTTTAATTAATTGCGATATGGAGATCCAGCCCGGCTTCATTGGTTGTTGTACCGGGAATAGTAGAGCCTCCTTCATCGGGAGCGGTACGTGTATAACGATAGTACACAGAAGCCGTCACACGAGCGCTTAACGTATAACGGATGCGAGGTTCCATTGTTGTACGAATATCCCCGTCTAACGGTGTTCCGTCTTGATTTGTTTGAAGCATCGCGGGGTCGTGCATTCTGCGAGCTTTTTTGGCTCGCGAATATGTAAAGGAAAACTCTAAATCATTTTTTAAGTGTAAACCAAAGAGGGGGAACTCGAATCCGTGACGCGAATAATTCAGCGTGAGCGCCATTTCGGTTGTAACATCCTCGGTGATTTTTTGGTTGCTCATACTCAAATCGTAAGCAGTACTTGTTTTGTACTGGAACGTTCCGCGCACATCTCCCTTTAAAAGTTCTTTAAAGGTAGCATTAACGCCAATGAGAGGCGAAAAATCATAGCTAATACGTTCAATGTCGGTTACTTCTGCGCCGTTTTCTAAGTGGAAATCCCGTCTAAGGGTTGAATGATAACTGTGGTTCAGCGAAAGAGATTGCACCCACGAAGTAATGCCGGCAAGTTTTTCAATCCCATTCCAACTAAGATTCCAGTTCGCGCGAGGAACAAATTGTCCCAGAAGTTTATTTAAAAATGGGAGAGTTTCCATCCCGTGCTCGAACGCATTAGCCGCCGCTCCACCCGCATTATTCTGATATTCTGCTGATTTAATATTTTCATCATAGCGCTTCCCAACATCTTCCAATCCGCTCTTAAATACTTTGAATAAGAACACGGGTGGAAGAGCCATAAACGATCGCTCAACACTACCACTGGTACGCGATGTTCCATTTAATGGAAGTCCAAGAAGAGAATCGGTTGCAAAGGTTGTTACTTTGTGGTATTGCCAGCTCACCTTCCAATTTAATTCAAGTGAAGCGCCATCCCAGAGAGGACGATTTGTTTTTAGTCCGATATCGTTTTTTTGACTGAAATCATTCGTCAGGTTCGCGCCAATAGCGCGAATACCCATACTGTTTGGCACCCATCCCTCTGCTCCTCTATAGGAGACAGCTTCAAGAAACGGAAAATGATTAGTAAATCGCAATGTTGCGCTCGGGTCGGAAACCAGCCCTAACTGATACATGCGCGAAGGACCGCCCCCATTTGAATCTGAATTAGGATGTTGAAAGGGCAAGACACCCCAAAAATTTTGGAATCCTGTTCCGCCAACTACACCGCTATTCGCGGAACGATTCGACTGTTGGAAAGAAATCCCAATGTTTTCATAATCCAATAATGGATATTTGATAAGAATTTTTGCAATCTGCTTTATTTTTTTAAATGGGCTGACATGAGGACCTTCGTCAACAACAACAGCAGTTGTATCTACGGTTTTTCCGTTTGTAGTATCCGATTGTGCTTTGGGAGCCGGAGGCGGAGTACGTTGAACGGGCGGTCGTGTTTGTTCGGAGGATTCATCATCCTTAAACCACGTATCGGCAAGGGCTTTCAAATGAAAGTTCGTTCCAAGGTTGATGCTGTTTTCCCAGGATGCGCTCTTGCCGATATTTCCTCCTTGGAAATTATTCTGCCAACCATAATTGACACGATACCCTGCTGAAATTTGGTCAAGATATTTGGTGATGTCTAAAATGTTTGGGAATTTAGGCTTCGTTGCAAAGTTCACTGATTGTGAATATTGTCCGTCTCTGCCCCCAAAGAAGAGTGCGCGAACAATTTGTGAAAAATCGCGATTGCCAACTGTATCGGCATAGAGTAAATCACGCCTTAAGGAGAGACCGTAATCTCCGCCTAACCCAATTAATCCGCCTTCGCTTATTTTCCAATTTAATGATAATTGTTTTGAGCCGGCAAAGGTTCGCGTGTCGCGCGGCGGAGAATTTGGTGTTCTACTCTGTGCGTAGTTTCTTGAACGAGAGCCGTCAAGACTGCCGCTGAATCCAGTGATCGGGAAAAGATACAGTTTCCAATCCTTGTAATCTTGCAATATCGGTATCCCGGCAAATAATTTCGAAAAAGGCTGGACCGTAAGATTATGGTTCAAGGTAAGTCCGTAGTTCATCCCAAAACCCCACTGCCAGGTATTCGCCGCAAATGTTGCCGGATCGTGACTGTATGATTGAGAGAAATTAAAATGGAATGCAAGGTTGTTAATAATATCGCGAATGTACCATACTTTCCATGGCAGTCCGAACTTTAAATTGGAAACTGTAACATTATCAGAGACGCTAATTGTTTGTGACTCTGTTATTACCCTATCACTTGCCGCTTGTTGGGTTTCCGGTGTAGTTTTGCGCTCGCCGGCACGACGTGCGGCTTCACTTACAACTACATCGGTGTTCGGGAGATATTTTGGTAAAAGAATATTTTCCTGATGGCTGTACGCAACGGGGAATGATGCGCCTTGCCAACTCTGTGGAAGTAATTGGTGAAGCGAGAAGCTGGTATTGACTGCCCACGATTTGTGAGTAACGCGGTCGCCAAACGCAACATCAATGCCATGAAAGTTTGGATCGGTGTATGAATAATTAAAGGATGCGCTTCCAAAATCTGCCAGTTTCAACTCGGTATTTATTCGATATGCCCCGCCGGGGCTATTATCAACATCTACCACGCGTAACTCATTTACCCAAACCTCTCCTGTTAATGCCCTTGGAGGATCGGTGTATCGAGTTTTGATCGGATAGGTACCGGAGACATTGCGCACGCCAATGCCAAGATATTGAACTCGCGTAATTGCGGGGTTTCCGCGAATGCTGTAATATGAACCGGCAGGACCACTTGGCGCAGGAATTTTTTGATATGTAGCGCCGGAGTCGCGAGCCGCCTTCACAGACGTTATTTCTGTAAAGATAATACTCATTTCATCCCAATCGGAATGTAATGGCTGGCTGTACTCATAATAATTCGATGTATCGGATCCAAAACGAAAATAGACCTCAGCATCCTCGCCGAACGACCGATCTCCATGAACAAATAATTTTAAAGCTTTGTAGCTGAACATATCCATAGGGCGCTGGGCAAAATATTTTGCTACTTCTCTGCTATCGCCTGCTTTAAGCCCATTGAAAAGAAGTGCGAGTGATTGTTCATTGCCATAAACTTCCTGATCAGGCTGGGTACGGTCTCGTTCTCTGATAACACCGGGGGGACTGGAATAGTCCGGGTTGTCTTCAACGTTGACCACCGATACTTTCATAATAGAATCTCGTTTTGATTCGAGCCACTGGTTGCCGACAAAATTAATTTCAGCAATGCGAAGTCGTACCTTTTTTGTATATCCGGAAAGCCAGAGCCGTACAAACTGAACCCCCTGAAGAATATTTGCGGCGGGGGTTGAACCTTCCACTCGTGAAGTATCAAGCAACGCGATACGAATTTGGTACCATTTATTTGTGCCCCCCCCGACTATATATTTATTGGGGTCTCCGTTCGCTAAGGTATCGGTAATCGGAATTTCATATTCGATGTAATCATTTGCAGTTTCAACAACGCTACTGTTGTTCAGGTCTTCTGTATCGGGGGTTCTTCCGTCAATAGCATTCTTGGTAAAGTTATTTTCTGTACCGTTTAATTGGTCAAAATTATTACTGCCGGTTGTATAATCGAAATCATCTCCGCTCGGATCCCCTCCCATATCAGGGTATCGCTGAATAAGGTCGGCATACTTTGCACGTTCCTGATCGTCGCTTAACATATCAAGACCTAAATCTTCTCCGTTGTTCACAATGCCGTTGGCGATGCCGCTCGGATTATCTGACGTTTTAATGATGTCCTCTGAATTTAATTTTCTATCGGGGATAACATCTTCACTAATTCGACCGATATCAACAAAGAGTTTACCCTTTCGTAAATCAAACGAATCGGTAGAGGTGGCTTTTACCCATAACTCGAGGTACTTAAGGTTTTGTTGTGTCAGGTCGCCTGCAATGTTTGCAACATATCGTTGAATACCGTTCCAGTTTTTTTCAGGATGCTGAAGGAGTGTAGAATCAATATTCAGAGAATAGTTAAACATACCCCTACGGAGTGGATCAAAATCCATAATCAAGAGAGGAACGAGTTCCTCGCCTTTGCGGACGCTTTTATCAGGCCAGATATCTTTAACAGAAACAGGCTCATAAGCTTGAGAGTTGTTAAACCATGAAAGTCTTGCTTTTGAAAACATTTTCGAGGTATCTGCAATCGAGATAGCGGGATCGAGCAACGTGTGAACCGGAACGCTTCCCGATCTCCATGAACTGTAATTCACGTTAAGAGGAACTAAGCGACGCGCACCTTCAAAATCATCAATGTAGGCAATGCTCGCGCCATTATCACTTGCGATGGTGCTTGTTTTTGTGTTCGGATTCGGTAAAATATACGCGGCTTCTCCTGAAAACTTAAACGAAGACATCTCCCGGGAATGAAATCCGGGAATATAATTAAGCGCTGAAGTTAGGAATGGAAGATTCCATTGTGATGAACCATCAACACCAAGAATTGTATTGTTCGTCGGTTCTTCTCCGATACGTACTTTATCGCTTAATGTTTCTTGATTCAAATTCATAATTGTGAATCCGAGCTTGGAATCTCTGCCAACATCAAGCTCGCCGCGAGCGCCCATTAACGTTTTAGAGGCAAGTGCGAATAAATCGTTTTGTTCGAACTTTACCTGAAGATTCGCCCCGGGTACCAATGCCTCTTCTTTACGAATGTTCACTTCACCGATGATATAATTAACATCATAATCTACACCCGGAGAAAGTGGCGTACCGTTAAATAACACCTGAACGCTTCCTTCGACGATGTTAAAAGAATTAAGTGGAATGCGCGCACTGACTGCCCCCGCTACCGAGGCGCGGATAACATACATGTTGTTGTGCGTCGAGTTTTTTTCTTGATCAGAAATATTTTTGTCGTAGAATTCATGAATGAGGAGCGAGTCGTAATTCGAAATGCCGTGAGCGCTAAATTCTCTCGCAAGTGTCGAATCGAACGGACGTAATTCAGGGAAAATTAATTCTCCTCGAGTCGGATCAATAGTAATAGGTAAAAAGTCGAAAACAAAATCAGGCGTAGTGGCGCCATTGGCGCTAAACCTATCAAGACGGAGGAGTTGAAGAAGGTTCACACCGCCAACTTCTTGAACATCGGCAACCCCGGTTTGTTTATAAAACACCTTAAGGTCCAACCCATCCTTTTTTATGTCTCTTGCGTTAAGAGAATAAATATTCTTAAGCATGAGGTTCCATTCCTTACTGCCTTCATACAAACCGGCAGGTTTAATCAACTTCAAAACCAGCTTGTGCGATGTATCGGTTGCGGTATTATTAGCAAATTCTCCGTAATACAATTTGTTCACGCCATTGTATCCCTTAGTGCTATAAGCGACTGCGATTACTTCATCGGTTCCCGGGGGCGAACTAAGGGAAATATATCCTTCGTTTTCGTGAAGGATATATTCTGTACCTGCTGTAAGCTGGACGAATCGAAGTGAAGCATAGCTTCCATCACCTACATCGGTGCTGAGACCGGCAAGGTCAGTGGAGTCATATTGTTCTTCACCCGAGAGTTTGGCAGGTAAATCATAATAAGCGATTGCCTCCCTTGCATTTGTTGCTGAGGGATTTTTTGTTGACTTCCAGACATAGTATTGATCTATTCCTAAAGCGATATCATCGGAGGTAATTCGAGGAGTCTGCTCGACGTGAAATGCTTCAAAAACATGCCGATACACTGTATCTAAAAAGTAATGCGCTTTGGAATAATTTGTTATCTGTATGTCATTTCCAACGGTACGGGTTCCGCCGGAAACGGAAACTTCTTTTGATGAGCCTTTCTTTTGCGAAACAAGGGCGGTCAGGTTTAACGGACCAAATTGCATTAGGGCTTTGATACCAAACAATGCCTGGCTACTACCGACGAATGAAGGAACGCTAAGAGATACGTTCCCGGCTTCCACGGTTTTAACAATTTCATCATCATACCCCTGATATTTTATTTTCAGAGAGTTTTCGTACTCAAATGTGCGTTGCGTATTCCAGTCCGCTCCGATTTTTAATTTGTCGCCTACAGTACCATCAACGTTTATAGATACAGTCTGATTAAAATTCGGCTCATTTAATGACTGATCCTGACGTGCAAGGGTTTGAACATCTGAAGTGGTATTTTTAAATCCTGCCTGAATAGTAACTTCACCCGTTATGTGAATACTGATTTTATTTTTTCCGAAAATACTAAAAAGAGGATTTGCGGGAACAGGAATTTCAATATTCGTAAATGAACTAAAAAGCGATCCCAATCCCTTCTCATGGGCGGCAAGATCGTACGCATACGTCATGGTACGCCAATTCTCTATACGGTCATTTTCTATGCGCTTATGAATGTAATCATCTAGCGTCAACGTCATAGGTACTTTAACATCAAGCCCGTTCACCCGTTCTCTTACCGTCACAAACTTCCCCGTTGAATCCATTACCGTTTCTCGGATAAATGCAGGAGAGTTAATATCAAGATACAATGACGAATTATGTCGTAAGAATGGTGTTACGGTTGGATTATCGTTTCTATGATGTATATGTTGTTGTACGCGCCATGTTGAATCTAAAAAAATTGTATATGATGAATCGCTTTTCGTCGAATCGTTTTTCGTAGAATCAGATACCATATCGAGCGAATCGGTTTCTTCGGAATTCTCTTCTTCGATTGCTGTTGTATCTATTTTTGGAACCGGTAATTTTGGAAGTTTACCGGGCTTTGGTTTTAAGGAATCAACATTTGGATGTTTCTTGTTTGTTGAATCTGAAAGCGAAGTGGTTTTCTTAATTGGAGGCAACACACCTTTGGTCTGTTTAGCAGAATCAACAATAGCTGGTATGGTTACCGTTGTATCTGATGAAGGTGTTGCAGTAGTAGGTTGAACCCCGGTAGTATCATCGTCAGAAATCTCGGTTTCAGTGGAATCTTCGTCTTGATCGAGCGAATCGTTTTCGTTCAGGTTCTCACTCAATGTATCTGGTGGTGTACTACCCGTGTCCATTTTCGTACCAACATTTGTACTACTTGTATCTACTTTAGTCCTACCCGTATCCACCTTAGTGCTACCGGAATCCACTTTACTCCTACTTGTATCCACCTTAGTGCTAATGGAGTCCACATTAGTCCCACCTGTATCCACCTTAGTGCTACCGGAATCCACTTTAGTCCTACTTGTATCCACCTTAGTGCTACCGGAATCCACTTTAGTCCTACTTGTATCCACCTTAGTGCTACCGGAATCCACTTTAGTTCTCCCTGTATCCGCCATTACGCTACGGGGATCTGCTTTAATCCTACCTGTTCGCGCTTTTGTACTACTTGTATCTACTTTAGTCTTACCCGTATCCACCTTAGCGCTACTGGTATCCACTTTAGTCTTACTTGTATTCACCTTAGCGCTACCGGTATCAGCTTTTATTCCACCCGTATCAACCTGTAATACTGGTAAAAAAGCATAATGATGCGGAGGAGGTGTTGCCTCAATGGTTGAAGGTAAAAGAAATAATGTTGAAAAAGACAGGATTGCGCGCGCGATAAGAACAAGAAATAAAAATACTGCTCCACCGGTGAATATTCGGTGCGCGTAGGCGGCATCCTTCAAAGAGGTGATATGTGATAGCGTAGTACGGCGATTAACGATTTCGCCGTGCGCTATAGTACTCCAGGGCACGTTGATAATTCGATCTTGTTAGTTAAAAATACGACAGCTCAGGCAATATATGTTGCCATGAATAATTAAACTGTTACCAAGAACCGATACCAACGTTCCTTTCTGAAAAATCATGTAGATAAATAATGAAAAAAAACTTGCTAATGAGAAGCCTAAGAAGATAATCAATCCGGCTGTATTCAAGAACCAAGTAAAAAAATAGGAAAAAGGTCTGTCAATAGCAAGTTATTATGCCACATTGTGTATAGTTTAACAGTGTAAAAGGGAATAAAGTTGCTGTTTTTTCAGAAATGGTCAAAAAATGAAAACATACAATTTGATTTAAACCATAATTATCATGTTGAGGAACACATTTTTGAGCATATAGTTGTATAAAATATGAGAAAATGGCACCTAAATGAAACTTCTCTATTATTTTAGCCGTAAATGAGAATAAGGAAAGATGTATCCATAAAGACATAGATGTAAAAATAAAATGCAAAATAGAATATTATCAAAACCATTGTTTATCGCTCTGTATGTAGCGATATCGTTGTTAGCTGTACGGCGTGAGGCGGACGCGGGTGAACGACACATCATTCAGTTGCGCGATTACTCGCAAGTTGAGGTAAAAGGGGCTGGTTTTAGTGTTCCGCATAGTGTTTCTGTTCATATAGAGGCATTGGGCGGT
>OBEQ010905683.1_pt1 | contig 32248 bp, 32 predicted proteins | sample 1670901 | NCBI WGS metagenome assembly OBEQ01 (sample SAMEA104232315, study PRJEB22302) | groundwater metagenome | biome: forest; feature: aquifer; material: groundwater | place: USA | collected 2011-08-07 | depth 5.4 m | reverse complement strand
TCCCCCCGCCGATGGGGCTCGGATCGCCGGCCGCGAAAACCAGGATTTCCGCCCCAGGAACAAAGCCCTGGACGAACACGACGTTGGTGCATTCGTAGATCGGTTCGCTCAAGATCGGCGGCGAAAGGATTTCCGGGTTGTCCTTCAGATCACTTCCATCTCTGACCACCTGGCCCGAGTCGTCTCCGGAGCCGCTCGGGCCGCAGGACGGGCTGGCGAGCGAGAACGCGAGCGCCACCAGCAGAAGGCGCTTCCGCAGGAACGACCGACGCATACTCGTCCCCCTGCCTTTGTTGCTACGGGCGGTGGATCAACGTCACCCGGATCGCCATACCGACGTCCGGCGACCGGTTCTCAATGATGAACTCCGCTCCCTCGTCGAGCGAGAAGGTCGCGCCCATCTGCACCTCTCGCGGCTTACCCGACACTGTCACCGTGCCGCGGCCCGAGCGAACCTCGAACATCGCCGCGCCGGGAAGCGTGGCTGCGCCGGACTTCTTGCCGGGGCCGACCAGCAGGTCCCACATCTCAATGCCGTAGCGGCCGCCTTTCTCTGCGACATAAGCGGTGCGCGCGAGCAATCCTGGAGCGAGCTGCCGGAACGGCTCTTGGGGCGTGTAAGTCGAAAAGGCGGGAGGAGTCATTAGCGCTTTTTGCGGCTCTTGTGCTCCGGGCACCGGAGGACCGGGCCGCTTGCAAGCCAGCAAACTGCCCGACGCCAGCAGCAGAGTGAGCAGGGCTATGAGCCGGGCAGGGCAGTGGGGCCAATTCATACGCAAGCCCTCCATTCGCAAAAAGTGCGCTCGAAGATTTCCATTTTGGACCCCTGAGTAGCTCAAGTATACACCCGACCGCCTCTTTCTGGGCCACTCCAGGTCGATTCCCGTCCAGATCGCACGCCAGAATTGCCCGAAACAACCCCTTCCGCCTTTCCTGACAAGCCTAAGCACCCCAATTGCTTCTGCTCGGAGCGTTTTCTCGGACACCCCCCTACCTACTTTCTTACTTCTTGGACCGGCTTTCTCTTCCCCCAACGGATCGACTGTCCCGCTGGCAACGGCAGCAACCAGATCCGCCGCAAAATCGCTCCGAACACCTGCCACGTCAGATGCCCTTTGGCCAGCAACAGCCAGTAGTAGCGGGCATGCTTGACTAACCGGCCGCCCATCTTCACCGTACTTCAACGGGCGGACGGGCGCGTTGTTGAGGAGCTGCTGATAGGAATTTGCTTTTGGGCCGGCCGCGGCTAGAGGTCGTAGACACCCCCTCGGCGGGGCCGCACCGCATCAGCCGTTGTCCCTTTTTCCTCGAGATAGCCACGGCGTTATTACCGTGGGTTCCCCTGGTGATGATTTCAGATAATCAAGATTATTGAATGCTGCTCTCTCTACGCTGGCCCAAACACACCAACGCCCTCTCAGGCCGAGTTTCACCCAAGAGGGCGTTGCCGAGTAGTACGCCGACCAGATTGCAAGGGGTGGCAGAAGAGCTACAATCACCCCGGGCTCATCGTGATCACCTACAGTGCGCGATCCTTATGACGCGCCTCAAGCCCGTCACGCTTCTTGGAGAGGCGCCTGCGCTCACTACCCGCTCTGGCCTGACTTTTATCATGACCTGTTAGCCGCACGCTAAGCGGAGGGGTAGGTCCCTTTCAGGGGGAAGATCGCGAAGAAACCCAGCCATCTGCGCGTGCGCTGCTTAGCAGAGAATGGCTTCCCTGGGTCCAGAGGGGTTCACCACGTGCATAGCTCCCCTTCGGGGCCGAGTCAAGGCCATTCATCTTTGCGAGAAGATCAAAACTCTTTGCGAGGTGACCATCTGGTTCTATTTGGACCGATCGTCTGAGGCGAGGTGACGGGGACGATGCCCCAGACTGGATATTGCAAACAGTGGGTTAGAGTGTCTGCTAGTTTCTGAGGCGTGTTTTAGTGATTTCAGGTGTGATTACGGCGAGCTGGTGAGGCCGGCCGCGCGGTAATCTGGGGGTCTTCACTTGTGGGTCGGGATCCTCCTGGCAAGAAAGGCCATTGCTTCATTTCACTGCAGGTTACGGGGGTGTAATCTTCACTGAAGTGTGTTACTTCGGGGAGGACAGCGCTTTCGCCAAGCGATACAGGAACTCCTGGCTTTCGTAAAGTGACGTCACGCGCAGGCGTTCGTTGAGCCCATGGATGCGCGAGTAGTCGGCATCCCAGAACATTCCGGGAATGCCATAGGTCGCGATGCCGGCATTGTTGAGAAAACGACCATCGGTTGCGGCGGCGAGCATCGTCGGTACGACCGGGACGCCAGGCCACATCGACGCAGTGATGTCCTCTACGGGCCGCATAATCTCCGGGTTGAGGGGCGGAGAGGGACTCAAGGTCGGTGTCCCGAGTGGCGTGATCCTGATCTGGTCGTCAGCGAGCACCCGGACCAGCGTCTTCTCCACTGCTTCTACGGATTCGCCGGGCAAGATTCGGCAGTTGACGATGGCGCGGGCGGTTTGCGGCAGCGCATTGGTTGCGTGGCCACCTTCGAGCATGGTCGCCACGCAGGTCGTGCGAAACTGCGCGTTGTGAAGCGGTATTTGCGTCAGCCGCTTGATAGCCTGCGAGTCAGGCGGATCGCGTGTCATCGCCTTCATGTCCACCGCGAGTTGACCGCTTTCTATCTCGGACATGCGCTCGAAATAGGCCCGTGTAATGGCCGACAGCTTGAACGGAAAATCGAATGTGCCGAGGCGCGACAACCCATCGGCGAGATGGTAAATCGCGTTGTCCTTGCTCGGCAGAGAACTATGCCCACCCGCATTGTGTACCTCAAGGCGGTAGCTTTGGAATACCTTTTCCCCGGCTTGTACGCCCAGGCGCAGATACCTTCCGTTCTTGTCGATGAGGCCCGTGCCGCCTTCATTCAGGGCATACTCGGCATCCATCAGGCTCCGGTGACTCTTCAGCAGCCATTCGACGCCATTGAACTCCGATGGAATCTTCTCCTCATCGGCAGTCAACGCGAGCACGATGTCGCGGTCCGGAACAAATCCTTCTTCCTTGTACCGGATCAGATTGGCGACGAAGACCGCTGCCATGGCCTTGTCATCGGCCGCCCCCCGGGCGTAGAAGTACCCGCCCTCCTCGATCAACGTGAACGGGTCGCGATCCCAGTCCTCGCGCTTGGCTTCTACGACGTCCAGATGCGCAAGCAACAGCAAGGGCTTGCGTGCACCGGTGCCGCGCAGCCGCGCCACGAGGTTGCCCTTCTTCGGACCGCCGGGAGGCACGAGCAGTTGGACGTCAGATGCGGCAAAGCCGGCGGCCCGCAAGCGCACGGCCATCGCCGTGGCGGCCTTGGTGGTATCCCCGACCGAGTCGGTCGTGTTGATCTCAATGAGTTCCTTGTAAATGTCACGAAGGAGCTGGATGTGCGTGGGAAGCGGCTGGGCCTGGGCCGACGCAAGCTGTGCGGCCGACACCCCAGCGATCGCAAAAAGAGCAGAAGCAAGAACCCGGTACGCACCTCTACTGGTCATGTTGCCCCCTTTTCTGCCGGCTGGTTTGAGGTCCGTATGTCCACGAAACGCAAGAGGGGGTGTAATCTACACTGGAGACCGGGACGACGAGCGCGCGCCTCGGAACGCGACGGTGAAGGTCTCGTTCGACGGCTCCGTGTTCGACACAGCAAAGACGCCGGTGTCCGTGCCCTTATGGAGCAGCTGCTTGCTATTGGACGTGGCCGGGGGCGCGCTCGATCCCGCTACGGCCGTGTCGGAATCCTGTACTCGCCGCTGAGCTCGTCCCAGGCCGCTTTGTCGCTGATGAACACGAGGTAGTACGTGCCGCTGCCGGTGATCCCTGCATATTTCCCCGTGCCCCCGATGAACTCAAAGGTGCCACGGAGCTCCGGCGGAATCGCCACTGTCCTGCGGTACGTGGCGAAGACCTTCGAGCCGTCGGCGTCCGTGAAGGTCTTGTAGCCGCCGCTGCTCACGCCCATATCGGTCACCCCCACCCCCTGATAGCGGGCCTTGTCGAGGAACGGCTTGCCGTCGCTGTTAAAGACCGCCCCGTCCCAGTCAACCAGGGTGACGGTGTGGTTTGCCCGATCCTCCACCTTCACGGTATGCTGTTCGAGGATGACCAGGACGCCTTTGGCATGCCACTGGCCGGATTCTTCCGCAGCGGCTGGCGCAGCCAGGGCCAGCAAGAGGCCTGTCAGGGCCACGCATCCCGAGATCCCAAGCAGTCGTCGCATCGTTCCCCTCCTAGGTGAGGGGGCAGAGTGTCTGCCCCTCTTGTTGTGAATGGCCTCCTTCCGCTCTCTTCTGAGGAGGCGGGCACGAGTCTACTCCATGGCCCCCTCGCTGTCAAAACACCGGAGATGTGGAGATGTGGGATAACATGGAGAGCCGTACTGGCGGGATGGGAGTGTAGATTACATCACTACTCTGCCCTCCGGGAAGTCAACATTACGGGGGTGTAATCTACACCCCACTCGGTGGCAGACGCGGGTTCCCGCGAGCACCACTCACCTACACTCTGGCGCCTCACGTGCGCTTCCCAGGGAGCCTCCAGATGATCGGTTCGCGCACAGAGGCGCACCGAGCTCAACGGGATCCTGGCCTGCCTCCCTGACGGGGCGACGATCCCAATCACATCCCCGGCGGCCTACTGCCGCCTAACAGTGGAGTTGAGTGGCGCCGCTTTGCGGCGGCCATCTCAAACGACCGGTTAGACACCGCGTTCGCCGGCTCAGCTAGGGAACATTCCTTGTCCTGGCGTCAGCACATTGTTCGGATCGAAACGCTGCTTCGCTCCCCGAAACGATTCCCATACCGGTCCATAGTGCTGAACCCAATCGGCGTGCGAAAACGGAATCGCGCTCGACGTCATGCGCGTTCCACCCATATCGCGCGCCCGCTCGTATAGAGTGCGATTCATCGTGACCAGGGAATCTATGTCGGCCGATGCTGGGGGATTGCGGAAAAGGTTGAATCTAAAGACCGGATTTCCGTTCGGCACACGGGCGAGCGGACGCTTGATGCTGCTCCTCCTCCATGCACAAAGCCGCCCAGCAGTAGCAAAGGCAACCTCTGCCGGAGTGGCCAGAACCCTGTCCGCGTACTCGAGGAATCTCGATGCGGGCAAGCAAAGGTATAACCAGGGGTGTGGCAGGGGGGCCAACACGCCTTGGCGACGATAGTACTGTACATACGTCATGTTCGTGACAGTTCTGGTCGTGAACCTCAACCCCTCGACCGGCGTTGCTTCATTTGGGGTATTCGGAGCGTCATAGAAGACTCCGGCTTCGAGGTTATACGTGAATCCACCACCCGGCCCTGCGAGGAACCTCCCATCGAGGTGGTTGAAACGCCCGTCGTTCACGAGAAACGTTAGATCAGCGGTGGCGGTTTCCAAGTCGCCGTAGCTCAGCACGAAGAACAGGACGTGAGTGGGTGCGGGAACCAGCGCCATGACCATTTTCACGATAATGCCGCATTGACCCATCCCCGCAAGCGCGGCGTTGAAGAGATCACTGTTCTGTTCGTCGGAACAAGTCACGAGCTGCCCACGCCCCGTCACTACCTGGAGCTCCAGAACATGGTCGACCTGAAAACCTTCGCGCCATGTGGTCCCGCCAAATCCAGTCGTACTGATCGTACCGCCAACCGAAAGGTACGTAGGATCGACGTTCACCGGTGGCGTGAGCTTGTCGGCATACGCTGCATCCAAAACCTGGCCCCACAGCGCTCCGGGGCCGGCCTCGATGGCCGGGCCGCCGCCGGACCTGATGATGCGGACCGCATTCAACGCACTGGAGTCGACGACGACTCCCGCCTCGACTTGGGTTTGGCCAAACATGGCATGGCCCTGACCCCGCATCGCAACTTTGAGCCCACGCCGGTTCGCGAACTGAAGCAGCTTCACAATATCTTGAGCCGAGCCGGGCTTGAGCACGGCGGTCGGCAGCCGATGCACGATGTGCCCAAAGTCGTCCGCAGCCGCCTTTCGCGCAGCATCCTCGAAGAGCAGTGTCCCGCTGAGATCCGTCAGGTCATTGCGCAGCAGCTGCCCCATAGGCAGCGGCCGCAGCAAGAAGCTGCATGATGGCTGCAGCGCAAGAAGCACTGCTCCGGTTGCGAGCCTTTTGGCGAATTCGCGTCGAGAAATCTTTCGTTCCATGCTTCAACCTCCTGAGCCTGACGACAGGCCGATCGCGCGGATGTCTAACTAGAAATGGACAGACCTCTCTAATACCCCAAACACTGCGGCGTCCTGCAGCCTATTTCCTGGCTCCTGGATCGGAATGCGATCACATCCCCTCGATTGTAAAGGCGCTAGCGGGCCAGATCGATTTCCTCTCCGGCGCGTGAGGCTGCCACCTCTTGCAGTCTATCCCACTCAAGTGGCGATCCCCCGGCGAGGTTCAGCGGCCGCCTCCTGGCCCCAGCAGTCAGTCAGCCGGACTGCGGACGCTGCCCCAACCGCGTTCAGGGTGTGGGTGTAGATCATCGTACCCTTGCCTCTCCCACCCCGATTCTCTTCTCTTCCTCGCGCCACAAACACCAACGCCCTCTCAGGCCGAGTTTCCCCCGAGAGGGCGTTGCTGTTGAGCCGTACGCCATCCACACTGGGGGGTGTGGCAGCGGTGCTGCTATCACAGTGGACCACTCGCATTCACCTAAGTAGCGGGCAGCATTTCACGGCCCTTCTGGGGATGTCAAGCATTTTCTGTGAGTTTAGTCACCGAGTTCCACTGAGGCTACCTTACATCCTCCTCTTCGGATCGGAGGAGTGTAGATTACAACCACAAATCTACAGTCGCGGTGAAAGATCACGCCGCCCACCATCCCGACGATCCTTAGGGGCCTAGGCCTTCACAAGTTCTCTAGAATATGACCCTATTTGTGACACAGTGTCACAATATTTTGCCTTTCGAGCATCTAAATACCCTTCCTAGAGATCAACGGAAGCCGTAAAATCCCCTCCGCAGAAATGTGCTCTTGTCCGTTGGCTTAGGCTCGCCGATACTGGGCCCATGGAAACCTCTCCGGTGATCACGACACATGGCCAAGGCGAGACGTTCGATCCCTATCTGTCCCTTCTCGAGCTGGCGCAGTACTCCGGGCTCTCGCTTCGCAGTCTCCGCCGGGCGATGAAAGACCAGCGGCACCCTCTGCCTCGCTATCGCCCAGGAGGCGAGCGGGGCAAAATCCTTGTCCGCCGCTCTGAGTTTGACCACTGGATGCGGCAGTACAGGAGGGCTCCCATGCCGCTCGACCTCGATCGGCTCATTGAGCAGACCATCCGGGAGCTGCGCCCTTGACGGCGGCTATCAGGTGTGATACCACTGATCCGCCGTGTCCTGCACACCCGAGGAGGTGAAGAGCCATGGGTGTGCGTGTCAGAGAGAAAGACGGATCCTGGTGGGTCTTCCTTCACGATCAGGGCAGACGCAAGGCCAAGAAGATCGGCGACAAGAAGACCGCCGAAGAAGTTGCTAAGCGGCTCAGGGCGCGTCTAGCGCTTGGGCTAGGCGCCATCAACGGAACAGAGTCTCCGACCCTGCACGAGTACGCCGCCGAGTGGCTCAGAACGTATTCTACCGTCCATACCAAGCCACGAACGGTCGAGTTCTACGAAGGCATGCTCCGGCGCCATATCCTCCCCACGCTTGGAAGCATGCGCCTGGGGGAGGTGTCGCGACGCGATGTCCAAGCCCTCATCGCCGATCGGGCGGCCGGCGGGCTGGCACGGAACACCCTGACGGGCATGGTCGCCACACTCAAGGCCCTGTGCAACCATGCGATTGACAACCAAGTTATTACGCAGAATCCCGCCGCCAGGCTGGGCCGGTTCACGCGCGGCCGCACGGAGAAAGAAGCCCGCAAGATCGACGCCTACACGCAGGAGGAGCTCAGTCTTCTCCTGGATACAGCCGAGGAGCACTATGCGGCCGACGCCGATTTGGTCACGACGAAGGCCTGGAGTGGGATGCGAGTGGGGGAAGTGTTAGGGCTCCAGTACCCGGATATTGATGTTCAGGGGCGCTGTATCGAGGTGAGACGGACCATCGATCGGCGGAAGAAAGGCGTGCAAATTACCAGTCCGAAAAGCAGCAGGCAACGGCGGGCGGCGATTCCTCAGGCCCTCGCCGATCGACTCGCTCGTCGTCGCGACATCGCCGCGGCGCAGGCCGTCCTCAACGGCCAAAAACCGCCGCTCTGGATCTTCCCCAACCGCGCCGGCCAGCCAAAAGACGCCGGCAACTTTGATAAGCGAACCTGGTATCCCCTCCTGATGAAGGCCGGCCTTCGCCAACTGCCCCCTCGCGCGCTGCGTCATACCTACGCGTCTCTCCTGATCCAACGGGGCGTCTCGCTCGCCTTCATCCAAAAGCAGCTCGGCCATGCCTCGATCTCGACCACCGTGGACATCTACGGTCACCTAGTCCCATTGGATGGGCGCCAGGGCATCGAGGACCTCGCCGCCGTCACAAAACGCAACCCAGACGCAACCGACATCGACACTGCAACAGCAGATCCGCTCGTAAGCGGTTGATTCGAGTGGAGCCGGCGGGGGGACTTGAACCCTCGACCTGCTGATTACGAATCAGCTGCTCTGCCAACTGAGCTACGCCGGCGCGTCGGCAAAGCTACTATACCCAAGGGCCTCAGGACTGTCAAGCCAACGACCTTTTCTTTTTCGATCGGGATCAGTATAATAGCACTACTTTGAAGACGAAAGGGACACGAGGCGAGATGTCACAGGACCTTATCGAACACCAGGTGGCGCATGTCGAGGAGCTCTCAGAGGGCTGCTCGAAAAAGTTCACCTTCACCTGCAGCGGGCAACAGGTCGAGGGGTTTGTTGTCAACTATCGCGGAAGCTTCTACGCCTACCTCAATCGGTGTTGCCACATCCCGATGCCCATGGACTGGTTCGAGAACCAGTTCTTATCAGAGGACGGCCGCTTCATCATCTGTGCCACCCACGGCGCCACCTACGACCCTGCCACCGGCGAATGCGTGGCTGGCCCGTGTCCCGGAGAGTATCTGGAGCAGTTGTCTCTCCAGGTAGTGGATGGAACCGTCCTCGTCGCCTGCCCACACTCGAGCCCTGGCTAGAATGCGGCGGACGTGGAGATCGGGAAACCCGATCAGATAAGGAAAAGGGATGATGGCCACACCCGATCAGGACCAAGTCCAGGTGCTGGAGGCAAACGCCAACTTCTATCGAGCCTTCGAAAGCCTGGACATCCAGCGGATGGCGGCCGTCTGGGCGAAGGGAGACCACGTCGAATGCATCCATCCAGGGTGGTCGCTTCTTTCGGGATGGGAGGCGGTGAAATCGAGCTGGGAAATGATCTTCTCCAATACCAAGGAGATCCGCTTTACCCTGACCGATGTCCGGATGCAGATCCGTGGCCCGTTGGCTTGGGTGGTCTTGACGGAAAACCTCCTTTCCCAGGTGCAGCAGGATGTGACCGCGACCAGGCTCTTGGCCACTAACATCTATGAAAAGGCCGACGGGATCTGGCAGATGGTCCACCATCACGCGTCTCATGTCTTCTCCAGCCGCACTGGGTCAGATAAGGAAGTTACTCACTAATAGCGGTCCAACGACTTTCCGCTTCTTCTCATTCACGTTATCGCGCTGGCAAGACAAATCCTTTGCATTTTACAGAAGCCGGCCCAGGAAGTTGGACCGCCGCTCACAACTCGGCCGCAGAGCGGTAGCCGTCTCATGCGGTGGCCAGTCCGCAGGTGGAGCAAGCGCATCATGAACATACCCTTGTTTGGGGGCGGCCAGGAGTTCGTGACGAAACCGCGCACGACGATCCATCCCATCATCGATATCCATGTCCACGTCTTGCCGCCCGACGCCTGCACCCCTGAGGCGTACGTGTCCCCCCGGCAGTGGAACTGGCCCTCGTTTCTCTACCTTCGCCTGCGCCACCGAATCAAGCGACAGGAATCGGTTGGGGGGAATGGGGTGATGCGGAGCCACCTGGCCCGAGCAGTCGCCAGCATGCAGGCAGTGGATCAGGTTGTGGCGCTGGCCCTGGATGCGGTCTATGACGATGCCGGCAGGAAGGACAGCCGCCGCACCCACTTTTACGTCGCCAACGACTATGTCTTCCGGCTGGCCAAGGCCAATGACCGCTTCTTACCCGGCGCCTCGGTGAACCCCAAGCGGCGCGATGCGATGGAGGAGCTGGAGCGATGCTTAGACCAGGGCACCGTCCTTCTGAAGTGGCTCCCTAACTGTCAGGGATTCGATCCGATGAACCCTTCCTTCACCCCGTTCTACCGCCGATTGGCTGAAGCCCGACTCCCCCTGCTGTGCCATACGGGGCCGGAGTACGCATTGACCGGGGCTGACGAAAGGCTTGGTCGGCTAGAAGGGCTCCGTCTGGCCTTGGATGAAGGGGTGATCGTCATCGCCGCCCATGGGGGCGGAGTAGATATCCGCAACTTCGGCCGCGCCTTTGACACCATCGCCCAGATGCTGGTCAGCTACCCCAACCTGTATGCCGACACCTCCGCGTTGACTCAACCGAACCGCTTCTGGTTTCTGCAGCGCTTCCTCCGTCACCCCGATCTGCATCCGAAGCTGGTCCATGGCAGCGATGTGCCACTCCCCATCCTCCCCTGGTTGTTTCTCGGCCGCCTCCCCTTTCGGGAGATCGTACGACTCAATCGCGTCGCAAGCCCTATAGACCGGGATTGTCTGATCAAACAATCGCTGGGCTTTCCCGAAAGCATTTTCCGCCGAGGATCCGAGCTGCTCCGGATGGACGGCGCCAGCCCCTGACGGCGAGGTAGCTCCCCGATGGCCGCGACCGAAAAGATCCCCCTTCCCTATCGAATCGCTGCTGCCCTCGTGACATTGGTGCTGAAGATCTATTTCCGATCGATCGAGGCCATGGGCCGGGAGCAGATCCCGCGCAAGGGCCCCGCCATCTTTGCCTCCAACCATCCCAACTCCACTGTCGATCCGTTCGTCGTCGGCAACCTTGTAGGGCGCAAGCTCAACTTCATGGCAATGAGCGCTTTCTTTGAGAGAAAGCCGGTCGCCTGGTTCCTCAGCCGATGCGGCGTGATCCCGATCCATCGCCGGCAGGACGACCCGACCAAGATGGACCAGAATGTCAGCTCCTTCGAGGCCGCCTTTCGGGCCCTGGAAAGAGGAGAGGCGATCGGGATTTTCCCGGAAGGTGTGACGCACGACGACCTGCAGATCAAGAAGATCAAGACCGGCGCGGCACGAATATCGTTAGAAGCCGAGGCAAAAAACGACTTCCGGCTCGCGGTCCGGGTTGTGCCCGTCGGTCTGAACTACATGGACAAGACCCGCTTTCGAAGTGATCTGCTGATCAACGTGGGCGAGCCGATCGAGGCCAAGGCGTACGAAGAGGTGTATCGGCGGGACCCGCAGACGGCGGTCAAGGCGATGACCGAGGAGCTCCAGCATCGGCTGGAGGCCCTGATCGTCAACCTCGAGGAGCCCGCTTTGAAACGACTCCAGCGCGCTCTCGAGGAGATCTACCTGGACCGCGTGCGGGAAGTGGCTGCCCCCGGAGAGGAGCGGAAAGGGATCGCCGAGGATTTCACCTGGCGGAAGATGATCGCCGAGTGCGTGAACTACTATGCCAAGCATGACCCCGAGAGGGTCCGGGCGGTCGGTTCACAGGTGCAGCGGTATTATCGCGTGGCACGCCGGTTTCGCTTCAACAACGAGCGACTGCGACAGCAACCGAGCCCCGGGAAGCTCTGGCTCACCTGGGCCAAACTGGCCGTCCTGGGCATGTTGGGGTTCCCCATGGCGCTGTACGGGATCATCAACAACTACATCCCGTATCGGCTGGCCAAGCTGGCCGGGACGCGGAACCCCTACTATCGTTACTACCGCGACAAGACGAAGATCTCGATCTACTCCCTCCTGGTTGGTGCCGTGGCCTTCCTCGTCTTCTATCCGGTCCAGGGATTTCTGGTATGGTCCTCCTTTGGGAACCCCAAAGCCATGATCTACCTGTTGAGCCTCCCACCGTCCGGTTTCTTCGCCCTCAGGTACACTCAATGGCTCAAGGCGTCTCGCCGTGACCTCTTTTACGTCAGGCTCCACATGAAGAACCGCCGGCTCATTCCTCTCCTCAAGAAACGCCGTGACGAGGTGCTGGCGACTCTGGATGCGGTCAGGATGAACTATATCCGCGAGGTTCGGCAGCCAAAGGGGAAAGACCTCGATCCGGATCCAGTGCCAACACGTGAACACTCTGCCCGCCTAGAGCAGGCTGAACTGGTACCACCCAGAGAGCCGCCCGCCACTGCCTGATAACTCACTTAAGCTGAAGCGTACCAAATCGAGGAGGAGAGAGTTGGAGGGGTACTACACGGGGCGGCAGGTCTGACAGGGACGATAGCCCTGGCGCATCGCGTCCCGCTCGGTGGCGAAATAGACCGCGCGCAGCTCAGGGATGCGCCGGGCGCTGTGACAGGTAGGCAGGCAAAAGACTCTGCTCACGCTGCTACCCACGAACCGGATCCGCCGCGTGGCCAGGCGCGCGAGGCCCTCGAGATCGACGCCTTCGAAGGCCAGCAGCTTTGCCTTCATTGAAGGACCGCCCGCGGAGTACTGCCCGATCCGGCCATTGGTCCGGACAACACGGTGGCACGGGATCAGAAAGGGGATCGGGTTCCTGGCCAATGCCGTCCCGACAGCGCGGACAGCCCGCTCGGCGCCGATCTCCTTCGCCAGCCATTGGTACGAGCGCACCTCACCGGCAGGGATCTCCAGAGCCTTCTTCAAGACCCGACGTTGGAATGGCGTGAGACAGAAGAGGTCTAAGGCGACGGAGACGCTCCGCTTTCCCGTCAGATGATCTATTACCTGTCTGGCCACGCCTTCCGGCATGCGGGCATCCCGCTTCGGTCGGACGCCGAGCCCCCTCGCGCATGCGCGTTCAAAGTCACGCGCACCTGACGCAAGAGCCACACAGCAGACCGCCCTGCCGCGATACGCCACATAGAGTTGTCCGATCGGTGTTGAAATCGGAGCGTACCGAATGGCATTGGGATCTTTCTTGGCCGTCTCCATTAGCGCCTCCCCAATTGAGCCCTGAAAGACCGGACTCATTGGCATGATATTATGTCACGCCGACCAGAGGGTCACGATGCGAGATATCGTTCGAGCTTCTCGACGAACTTGGCACTCCATCGCGCGCGTTCGACCTGCCTGAAAAGCGCGAATAAGCTCTCATCAGAAAGCTGGACCCACCCATCGGCCTTGCCGTCCAGGGCACCCGGCGGCGTCAGCTCGCCCATCCGGACCCAGAGTTGACCCTGTTCAGTAAAGCGAACCTCTGCTCCCTCGGCCTCGGCCGCCGCCAGGATCGCCTCCCGGAGCGCTTCGCGGGAGACAGATCGCAGATCATTACCCTGTTCATCATCCGGGGCTGGGATTTCCATTGATCGATCAGGGCCGGGGGTCCTGATCGACGGAGCTGGAGCTGTCACAGGATGGTCCGTCCAAACCGGGCAGATGTCCTTGTAGGCGCACCAGTGGCAGAGGTTGGTTTTGATCGGCCTGAACTCGGTATCAGTCTCGATACGATCGATCAGAGCGATTGTCTTGGTCTTCAACTTATCCAGCGCCTCCGGCGTCCGCCTTGATCGTAGCTCCTTGTCAAAGGCCAGATAGTGCCAGACCAGCTCGACCTGTTCGACGTCGGGCCACACCCGTTCGACCCCGAGCTGATAGAGGGCCAGTTGCCTATCGGCGTCGATTTCGTCCTGGACCGGCAATCGACCAGAGGTCTTATAGTCATGTATCTCGTAGCGTCCCGACCCCGTGCTCACAAGACGATCGATGTAGCCCTGAATCCGATATCGGCCATCCGCGTCGAGAGAGGATGTCACTCGGTGTTCTAATCCCAGCGTCTGTCCACGGTCGAACGGCTTGTGGGCCTGGTAGTAGTTCTCCAGGCATCGCTTGCCGAGTCGTTTGTAATGATCGATCGAGTAGTCCTGCTTGACGATCCTGACCTGGTCATGCCAGCGTCGCCCCCAGTCCCATTCGTAGTAGTCCAAGAGATCGGGCAGGCTCGGATCCTTGTCGAGCTGCAGGTCCCGATAGAGCTTGTTCAGCGCCTCGTGGACGCGTGAGCCAAGGAACGCCTCGATCGACTCCTCGTCGCGAGGGATTCGATCAATGTAGCGGTACTTGTACTGGCGCGGGCAGGACTCGTAGGTGGAAATCCGGGATGGCGAGTAGATTGGCAGCGCGGGCCGTCTATGCATAACCCATGGCGCGCAGGAACTCAGAGACAGAGCGGAACTGGACGTAGGGGTTGCCCCTCCGCTCCTCGCCGATGGTCGTGGAGGTCCGACCGCCCGCGTAGTTGTGGCCGGGCAAGACCACAGTCTTGTCGTCCAGCTTCATCAATCTGTTGACCAGCGACTCGTACATCTGCTCCGGGTTACTTCCCGGCAGATCGACCCGGCCGCATGACCCGATGAATAGCGTGTCCCCTGAGACCAAGTGATCCTGGACCAGGAAACATTGAGACCCTGCCGTGTGCCCGGGGGTATGGATCAGTGTGATAGCAACGTCTCCCAGATTCAGCGTGTGCCCATTGCCGGCCCGCACAATGTTCGATCCGGAGAGCGGTATAAGACGGTCAGCCTCGGCCTCGTTGATGACCACCTTCGCGTCCACCTTCTTCAGCAGCTCCGCGATCCCCGGGATCTCCAGGCCGAACAGCTTGCCGCCCACATGATCCGGGTGGGTGTGCGTGACGAGGATGTGGGTGATTCGCATGCCATCAGCCTGGGCGAGTTCCACGATCCGATCGATCTCCCAGGCTGGATCGACGACGGCCACCTCCTTGGTCTTGGTAGAGCCGATGAGATAGACGTAGTTGGCCATCTGGCCCAACTCAACCTGCTTCAGGTAAAGGGTTGATTGCGTCACTGGCAAGCCTCCGAGGAAGCATTCCTATCTAGGATTAAGCAGTCCTTCTGGTTCCTGGCTGTAGGGGCGCGCCTCTGTGCGCCCCAGCTAGAATACAGTTGATGCCTCGGCGAAAACCTCCGGGTGCACGACCCGTGCCAGCCGCTCCAGACCCTCAACCAGCCTGGGTCCGGGGCGACCGTAGAGGTCCTCGGGTAAACAATGAATCCGTCCTGCCTGGACCGCCCGCAGCCGATCCCAACCTGGCCGCCCGGCCACCTTTGACACGTCCATTTTCTTCTGAAGCGTCCCGCACCAACAGAGCATCACATGGTCGGGGTCTTGGGTCAAGACCTGCGATTCCTGGACAACAAAGCTGGTGGCCTCGACATCTTTGAAGAGGAGGTCGGCGGCGGCCAGCTCGCTCATCTGGACGATCCAGCTTTGACGGCCGGGACTGATGAGTGGGTTCGGCCACCACTCCCAGTACAGTGTCGGTCGGTGAGCCGCCTTGTGCGCCCGCGCTCGGACCGCCTCGATCCGATTTTGAAGGCCCGTGACAAGGCGGTGTGCAGCTTCAGGAACTCCGGTTGCCTCCCCCACCACCTCGATATCCCTGAAGACGTCATATAAGCTTTTCGGATCCAAGACCAAAAACGGCATGCCCAGCCGCTCGAGGGCCGCAATGTTCCGCTCCATCCCCGGCACGCTGAGAGAGGCTAGGATCAGGTCTGGCTCAAGGGCGGCGACCTTGGCCATGTCGATCTTCAGGTCGGGGCCGACCTTTGACAGGCCCTTGACCTCCGGAGGAAAGTCGGACCAATCATCCACCCCAACCACCCGCGCCCCGAGACCGAGCGCAAAAAGGATCTCGGTATTGCTGCAGGTCAATGAGACTATCCGCTTTGGGATTATTCGGCTCATATCGTCCTGGCTCCCCTTACCCCGGCCCTCTCCCCGCGCTGGGGAGAGGGCCGGGGTAAGGGAGGGTGGGGGTGCTTAGATAATCGACCGACCCCCATCCACCACCACGACTTGACCGGTGATGAAGTCCGAGCCTTCCAGAAGGAAGAGGACGGTGTGTGCGACATCGGCCGGATCGCCGATCCGTTTGAGCGGGATGGCCCGGACGATCGCTTCACGCTCCTTCTCCCCGTACTCCTCCGGCAGCAACACCGACCCTGGCGCCACCGCATTCACCTGCACTTCAGGCGCCAGCGCCTTGGCCAGCCCTTGGGTCATCGCGATCAGCGCGGCCTTGGAGACAGAATAGGGAAGGAAGTCAGGCCAGGGCGCTATCCCGGCGACATCGGCCACGTTGACGATCTTCCCCTCTCCGCGGCGGCGCATCTCAAGCCCAAGCCGCCTGGCCAACAGGAACGGCCCCGTGAGGTTCACTCGGAGGAACTGCTCCCAATCCTGCGCGGTGAGCTTCTCCAACGGCGTCCTGTAGAAGAGAGCGGCGCTATTCACCAGGACATCGATCTTTCCGAACGCCTGGACCGCCTGCTCGGCCAGGGCTTCGACCTCCTCCTCCAGCGCCAGATCGGCCCGGACACTCACAGCCCGCCGGCCCAGCCGCTGCACCGCCTCGGCTGTGGCCTGGGCCTCGGACGCACTGCTTCTAAAGTGGACGACGATATCCATCCCGCGACCGGCCATTGCCAGGGCGATTGCCCGGCCCACACGCTTGGCCGCGCCTGTCACTAACCCTATCCGGCCGCGGAGCTCCATGTGGTCCTTCTAGTTAGCACCGGCCTCTACCCGCAATCGCTTCGCCGCACCGACCATACTAATCAGCTTCCCTTTAGCCTCCTCGACCGTCCGTGTTTTCAGGCCGCAGTCGGGGTCGATCCAGAGTGACTCCTTCGGCAGGAGCTGCAGCGCCCTCTCGATCCTGGTCCTGACCGTCTCCGGCGTCTCCACCTCGTGTGAGTGGACGTCCAAGACCCCGACGGACAGGTCCTTAGTGAAAGGATCTCGCCGGAACATCTCCATCAGATTCAGCGTGCTGTGCGAGATCGCCAGGTCGAGGTTGTCCACCGGCAGCTTCAGCATGTGGGAGTAGATCGTATCAAACGCCCCATAGCAGGCATGGAGAATGAAGTAGGCCGGCAAGCCATCGGTGACAACATGCATCGCCTCGATGGCAAAGGGTAACTCTTCCGGTCGCACAGAGAGGGCGGGCTCGTCGATCTGGATGATTTTCGCGCCCGCCTCCACCAACGCCTCGACCTCATGCCGGATCTCCCGGGCCAGGGCCAGACAGGCCGAGCGCCGGTCCGGGTAGTGCTCGTTGAAGGACCAGTCCATGACCGTGTAGGGACCGGTCAACATCCCCTTCACTGGCCGTTTCGTGAGACCCTGGGCATAGCGCCACCAGCCGACCGTCATCGGGCCCGGCCACCGCACCTCCCCCACGATGATCGGCTTGTGGTAGTAGCGATTGCCGTAGGAGCGAACCAGGCCGCTCTGCTCGAAGCCTGGCATGAGCTCGGAGAAATAGGCCACCATATCGCCACGGTACATCTCCCCGTCCACCAGCACGTCCAATCCGATCTCCTCCTGGGTCTTGATCCAGTAGCCTGTCGCCTGGCGCTCCAGGTCCTCCAGCTCCTTCCGCTCGATCTTCGCCTTGGCGAACTTGGCCCGAGCGTCAACCAGGTAGTCCGGTTTCGGAAAACTCCCGACAGAGCTGGTAGGTAAGATCGGGAGGTCAATCCCCAAGCTCTTCAGCTTCGCCCGGCTCATCCTATCCCCTCCCCACGAATTCGGCTCTGACAGCCGCCATGTGCTTCAGCTTGAGGTAGGCCTTGTCCCTTGGCAGATACTCCAATCCGCACGAGGTGGTCAGGTAAGAGGGCGAACCCTTGACCTTCGGCAGCACCTTGCGAAGGGTGGGCAGGATCTCCTCCATTCGCTCCATCCGTGTGTTACGGCCATCGATCAGCCCAAGGGCGATGGCCTTGTCGGAGCCAAGCCGCGTGATCAGATCACTGAGCCCGCGGCTGTACGTGAAATCGAATCCCAACCCATCGACGGGAAATCCCTGCAGGGCCTCATAGAGCGGCGCCGCATCGCCGAAGTAGGTGACCAGCAGCAGTCGAGCCGAACCCTTGCGGCTTCCGATCCTGGTCAGCGCCACCTTCACGAGGCCCGCGTCCCCCGGATGGTGAAGCATCGACGGCTCCTCTATCTGAATCAGGGTGGCACCGGCTTTCCCCAGAGCTTCGACCTCCTTCATCAGAGCCTCGGTGTAGTCAGCGACCAGCTCCGGCACATCGCGGTAGCGCGAGCTCTCGATGATCGAGAACCGGCCCAGCGTGTACGGCCCGGTGAGGATCACCTTGACCGGCTTGGGGGAGACAGCCTGGGCAGAGCGGTACTCCTCGAGAAGGATCGGCTCCTTCCAGAAGATTCGATCGACCACTACCGGCTGGCGGATGTAGAAGTTCGTGTCGAAGAAACGGAGCAGCCCGTTGATCTTCACCCCGTCGAGCCGTCCGGCGAAATGGGAGATCGGATCGTACCAGCGGATCTGCCCGTCGGTCACCAGATCGAGTCCAGCCCCGGCCTGCTCCTGAACGATCTCCTGAATGACCGACGCCTGGATCGCTTCAAAGTCTCGCGAGGTGACCTCCCCCCGCTCGTGTTGCGCATAGGCGCGGCGCAGCCGCTGCTGGCCTGCCCCATCACCTATTCGCGGGTAGCTGCTATGATTCGCGAGCAACAACTCCATGTGAGCCTCCGAGATTTTGGAGAAGGTTGATCAACCATTGGTAGAGGAAGAGACGACGGGGGAGCGGCGAACTGGGGCCATCCCCTTGACCGCCAGGGCGATGGTCCGCAGCATCGAAGGATCGACCCCACAGCATCCGCCCACCAGATTCGCGCCTGCTTCGACAAAGCGGCGTGCGTACTTTGCCGCCTCGTCAGCCGAGGCTAGCGACGCAGGCGGGACCCCGGCGCTTGGCTTCATCGCCAGTGGGACAGCGGCTGCTCCGGCCATCTCCGCGCAGATCGGCAGGAGAGAACGAAAGCCGAAGGAGCAATTCGCGCCGGCCATCTGGACCCCCATCGTCTCTAGGGCGCGGGCTGCCGCTGCCGGCCCCTCCCCGCTCCGCAGCCTGCCATCCTTGGTGAACGTCAGCAAGGCGAGAATTGGCAGATCTGGAGCTGACGACCTCACTGCAGAGACAGCCACCTCCATCTCTTCCAGGTCCGAGATTGTCTCGATGGTGAGAAGATCGACCACGGCGGACGCCAGGGCCTCCGTCTGCTCGGCGAAGATCGAGATGGCCTCTGACCGCGAAAGCCGGCGAAATGTTCCAGCCACAGGCCCGCACGGGCCGATGTCACCAGCTACAATGGCCTTGCCCTGCGCGGCTGCCTGCGCAAGGCGCACCGCTGCCCGGTTCAGTTCGAGCACCCGATCGCCCCATCCATGCGGCTCAAGTTGGAGCCGACTCGCACCAAATGTGTTCGTAAAGATGATGTCGGCACCGGCTTCCACGTACGCCTCATGGAGCTGCTGCACCTCCTCGGGTCGTTGAGCCGACCAAAGGCAGGGCGGGTGCCCTGCCGGAAGCCCCCTGGCCCGGAGGAACGTCCCCGTCCCTCCATCCAGGATGAGGACCCCTCGCGATAGACGCTCGATGAGCACAAGACCAGTCATACAACTCAACGCAACTGAACGGCCCTCAAGCAGGTTTCGTAGCGTACCATCACCTTATCTTCAAGATATGATACTTTCTGCATTACCTGCTGCCAAGCAATTTCTCCGATGCTCCGCCGAGCCGGAAGGCTAACTCTAGCCTGGTGGGAAACCGATCGCGAACCCTGGGACCCTTCACGAAGCCGGAAATAGATAGCATGCAACTCGAAAAATGACTATGCTAATGCCGTTCCAACTATTTGTGGCGACTTTATCGTGACGCGCGGTCACGACCATTGCCGTAAAGCACGCCGCTCAAATTCAGCGCATCAAGTTGGAACGGCACTAGTTTTAGAAATTGGACTTGTATGAGAAACCCACAGTGAAAGGGTCGGTAATAGGTAGCGGCCCAGCCTGAGGTCTGAGATTCAGGACCACTCACTGGATCCCGCCGGAGGGAGAGATGAGCATCGAGACGGTCGTAAGATCGATCGGAGGCCTGCAGCAAGAGATTGTCATCGGCCGCCACCGCCTGGTAGCCGACGAACCGCCGGAGAACGGAGGGCAGGATGCCGGGCCCAGCCCGTTCGGCCTGCTGACGGCTGCCCTCTCGGCCTGAACAGCCATCACACTGCGCATGTATGCGCAGCGGAAAGGATGGCCGCTGAAGGACGTGATCGTGAAGGTGAGGTACGAGCCCGGCCCCTCGGGATTATCGGGCAGCGAAGGCCATCGAATCGTGCAGTCCGTCGCGCTGATCGGTGACCTGACCAGTGAACAGCGCAGCCGACTGGAAAGTCTTATTGAGCGATGCCCGACCCACAAAACGCTCTCGTCGGGGGTGCCGATCGTCGCCGCATAACGGCGCGCTACGTCGTTTGCGTTAGCTGTCGACCAGTAATCCGAGACCAATAGTTGGGATCTGAACGCTCACTTGCTGCCGATTTTGCCCGCAGAGACGGAACAGCTCGTCCGAAATGAGCAGAGCCCCTCGGCGTGATACCGAGGGGCTCTATTCTCTAGAATCTCTGCGCTCCTTCGTGCGTTAGCCCACCTTCGGCAGGGCTGTCCCACACTTCTCGCAGACGCGCATCATGCGGCCCCGTGGGTTGAAGACCATGCTCCAGAGCATGTCGCCGCCGCAGGTGCACTGACCGGCCTTCTTGCTCGCCTGTGCCTTGTTGCGGCTGGCGAGCTTAGCCCCTTTCGTCTCCTCCGCCATATCGGTTTCTCCCTCCTTTCACGATGAAATTGGCGATTCCTCTCACTCTCTGGGCCCACACCGTCAAGCCCCCAGCACGCACAAATATTCCCGTCACCCTGCAGGCGAAAAGATACCTGCCGCTTGGCATTAGGGGTTCGATTTGTGGTTTGTTCGGCAATACGGAAGGAAGAGCCTGGCGGGCTAACAGCTTCCGTGGGCCGTAGTGATCCGACGCGTCATTCTAAGCGTTGTGAAATTTTTGTCAAGCAAAATTTTCGTTACGCGTAAGAACCAACCATCGATTCCGGTCACTCTGCTGTCAAGCTAAGGGGCGCTTGCTGGCCTAAAGAGCGGGCAGATGGAACAGGCGGCGGGCGTTCTCGGAGGTCAGGTGGCCAAGGTCGTCCAATGACACTCCCAGCAGGATGGCGACCTCGTGGGCGGCGTGCAGGAGGTAAGCGGGCTCGTTCCGCTTGCCTCGGAAAGCCTGCGGTGGCAGATAGGGGCAGTCGGTCTCTAACACGAGGCGATCCGGCCTGGCCTTGCGCACCACCTCGCGAAGAGCCTCGTTCTTGGGATAGGTCACGGGTCCGGCAATCGAGGTGTAGTAGCCTCTCGCCCATGCCTCTTCCGCCATGGCGAGGTCGCCGGAGAAGCAGTGCAGGATGACCGCCTCGGCCTGTTCCTCTTCCAAGAGTCGCATCGTCTCCTGGTGGGCCTCACGATCGTGGACGATGAGCGGGAGATCCCGCTCCTTGGCGAGGCGGATCTGGCGGCGAAAGGCCTCGGTCTGTGCTGCACGAGGGGAGCGGTTGCGGTAGAAGTCGAGGCCGGCCTCACCGATAGCGACGACCTTTTGGTGCTTGGCCAAGCTCAGAAGGGCCTCCTCCGTAGCGTCATCATAGTGCTTGGCGTCGTGTGGATGCACGCCGATACTGGCATAGATCTGCGGGTAGCGCTGCGCAGCCTCGACCGCCTTCCGGCTGGCCTCGAGATGATATCCGACCGTCACCATCAGGTCGATCCTGGCGGCCTTCGCCCGCGCAAGAACCTCATCTCGGTCGGGATCGAACTCCGGCATTTGGAGGTGGGCGTGAGTGTCGATGAACACTAGTGGCGGTCCAATTAACTTCGCCTAGCGGCGTTGCTAGCCCCCGGGGCGCTCCCTGCGACGTACCTGAAAATGTACGACTCGGTCGGCCCCGCGAGCCGCGCCTTGCTATCCTCGTTTCTTGGCCAGCCACGGTGCACACCGCGCGCGGAGAGAACTCGCTTAAGGTACACTAGCGGACCTTGGAGCCGGGAGTGATCGGCTGTTCCGGCGTCAGCAGGACGATCTTCCCCGCATCGTCCTCGGCGGCGAGAATCATCCCCTGGGAAGGGATCCCCATCAAGGTGGTCGGCTCCAGGTTGGCCACCAGGATGACCCGCTTCCCTGGCCAGCTTTCCGGCGGGTACTGTTCCCGCAGTCCGGCCACGATGGTTCGCTCCTCGTCTGTCAGTCGGACCCGAAGCCGGACCAGCTTCTTCGAGCCTGGGATGGCGGCGGCCTCGACGACCTCTGCGACGCGGAGGTCAAGGCGGCGGAACTCCTCGATCGTGACCTGATCGGGTAGGGCTTCGGAGTTCGCTGGCCCTTTGCGAGTTTTTTTAGGGGGTTTCGGAGCGGTTATCTCGATACGGGGGAACAGGGCTGGGACCTCCTCTACTCGTCTCTCGCCCCCACGGGTCGACAATCCGGACTCGAGCGTTTCCTCAAGGCGGATCGATGAGGGCGACGCGTCAATGCCAAGACCTCGGAGCATACGCTCTGCCGTCTGCGGGAGAAACGGAACAAGGAGCACGGCGATCTTGCGCAGTGTCTCGGCCGCAGTGAAGAGGGCGGTTTTCGCTCGGGCATCCGTGGGATCCCGCTTCCATGGCTCGTTGGTGACCAGGTACTTGTTCGTCGCCGAGACCAAATTCCAGATGGCGCCCAGTGCTTCGCTAAACGCAAAGCGTTCCATCGCAACCGTCACCTCCGTAACGGCGGCGCGGGTGGCGTCAGACAGCCCTCCTTCATCAGACCACTCGGCAATCCTCCCACTGTAGTATCGCTGGATCAGTTTCAGGACGCGGCTGTACAGATTCCCTAGGTCATTGGCCAGATCCGCGTTCAGCCGGGCCACGAGGGCCTCCTCGCTGAAGCTGGCATCCAGGCCGAACGTCATCTCCCGCAGCAGGAAGTAGCGAAAGGCGTCGAGGCCGTACTTGTCAGCCAGGTCAAGGGGCCGAACGACCTTGCCTAGGCTCTTGGACATTTTGGACTCTTCGATCTTCCAATAGCCATGGACGTTCAGGTGCCGGTACAGCTCAATGCCGGCCGCCCGAAGCATGGTCGGCCAGTAGATGGCGTGGGGTTTGAGGATGTCCTTGGCGATCAGGTGTTGGGCGGCTGGCCAGAACCGCCGGAATTCTTCCCCGTCAGGCCAGCCCAAAGCAGAAACGTAATTGATAAGGGCATCGAACCAGACATAGGTGACAAACTGGTCGTCGAAGGGGAGCGGAATCCCCCACGTCAGACGTGACCGAGGACGGGAGATACAGAGATCTTCCAGCGGATCTTTCAGGAAGGCCAGGACCTCGTTCTTATAGCGCTCCGGGCGGATGAAGTCGGGATGCGTGGTAATGTAGTCAATCAGCCAATCCTGGTACTTTCCCATCCGGAAGAAGTAGTTCTCTTCCTTGATAAAGGTCGGCACCGTCTGGTGGTCGGGGCACTGTCCGTCCTGAAGTTCCTTTTCGGTGTAGAAGCGCTCGCACCCGAAGCAGTAGTGGCCGCCGTACTCCCCGAAATAGATATCGCCGGAATTGTAGATCACCTGCAGGAACCGCTGGACGGTCCGCTTGTGATGGTCGCTGGTGGTGCGGATGAACTGGTTGGGCGTTAGTCCCAGCCGCTTCCAGGTCTCCTGAAAGATGCTACTGATCCGGTCGGCATAAGCCTGCGGACTCTCGCCCGCCTTTGCGGCCGCCCGCGCGATCTTGTCACCGTGCTCGTCTGTGCCGGTGAGGAAATAGACTCGCTCTGGCCCAAGGCGAAGTTTCTGAAAGCGGGCGATAGTGTCAGCCAGGATGGTGGTGTACGCATGGCCCAGATGCGGAGTAGCGTTGACGTAGTAGATCGGGGTGGTGAGGTAGAAGGTCTCGTCGTTCATGAGTCGTCGTGGGATGTCGCACCGGAGACCCCGCAGCCGCCACTGCTGCAGCCTCCCCCTCCACCGCAGCCTTTCCGGGGCGAGTCATCGTCCAGGGGAGGGCCGATGTGGATCAGGTCGGCCGCCTTCACCTTTATCTGCTGGCTGTCTTCCAGTTGGACTACCACCGATTCGGCCAGGACATCCCGGGCCTTCACAATCCCGATTCCCTCCCGTGCCTCGACCAGGGAACCGACCTTGGGGAGACTCCGCTTCAACTCCTCATACATCGAGTGCTCGTAGCGAAGGCAACATTTCAGCCGACCGCACATCCCGGCCAGCTTGCTGGGATTGAGGGAGAGGTTCTGGTCCTTCGCCATCCGGACCGAGATCGGCTCGTACTCCTTTAGAAAGGTCTTGCAGCAGAGCTGCCGACCGCACGGGCCGACGTTGCCCAGCTTGCTGGCCACGTCCCTGGCGCCGATCTGTCGCATCTCGATTCTGGTGTGGAACTGCTGGGCCAGCTCCTTCACCAGATCCCGGAAATCGACGCGCTGCTCAGAATTGAAGTAGACCGTGACCTTGCTGCGGTCGAAGCTGGCCTTGACATCGACCAGCTTCATCGGCAGCTCCCGCTCTTTGATCTTCCGCGAGCAGAGGGCCTTCGCCTCCAATTCGAGGAGCCTGATCCGCCCCTCGTTGGCAAGGTCCCCCGGTGTCGCCCGCCGGAGGACGTTCTTCAGCGGCTCCTTTCCCTTCTGATCGGGGAACGCCGGGAAGGTGGCCAGCACTCGGGCCAGCGCCTGTCCCCACTTGGTCTCCACCACCACTTGTTCGCCCGGCTTCAGGTCCATTTTCCGGGAGTCGTAATGCTGCTCCTGGTGTTCGGTCTCCCCCAAGTTGATTCGCACCGTTTTCATGTTTACACTCCTACAAGGCCAGAAGGGACCGCCTCGCGCAGCCGAAGCAAAAGATCCTCCAGCGACAGGCGCGGGTTTGCGTTGCGGCTCAAGCCATCCATGGCGGCATGCACCGCGCGAAGCCCATCCATGATGGCCTCCAGGGTTAAGCCCTCCGCCTGGCGGGCCACCTCCTCGCCTCGATCTTGGTTGACGAGCCACTCACGGCGCCGGGATGCCTTGGCAACCATCAGATCCCGGAGCCAGGCTGAAAGGACCTCCAAGTTTTGCTGAAGCCCTTCCCGATCCTTCGCCAGCTTTTCAGCAAGGTCAATGAGGGCGGCGGGTCCATCCCGAAGCCCCCGCCCGAGCTCTTCGAGGAGAAGATCTCTTGTCGAGGCCAGGGACGCGACGTCTTGGCTGAGGGCCCGCCCGATGCTCCCGCGGCTGAAGGAGGCAATCAGCCGGGCCCGGGCCTGTTCAACCGCCTTTCCCACCATAAAGGCCTCTAACGTCTCCTGGGGGATGGCGGAGAAGATGACCGTCTGGCATCTGGAGACGATTGTGGACGGAAGTGCGGACGGTGTGGTGGTCAGGAGAACGAAAACCGTTCGGCCGGGCGGTTCTTCCAGCGTTTTCAGGAGAGCATTAGCGGCCTGCTCCGTCATTTTCTCCGCACTGTCAAGGATGAACACCTTCCGCTTGGCCTCGTACGGACCCAGGGCAGCATCCGCTTCGAGTGCCCGGACCTGATCGATCTTCAATGTGGCGCCCGCCGGCTCGATCACCTGCACGTCGGGATGCAGTCCCCTGGCGATCTTGCGGCAAGATTGACACGCGCCGCAGCCATCATCGAGGCCATCGCCCCGCTGGCAGTTGAGCGCCTGGGCAAGGGCGAGGGCTGCAGTCCGTTTACCAATCCCCTCAGGCCCCGTAAAGAGATAGGCGTGGGCGATTCGCCCGGTCGTGAGGCCCCGTTGAAGGAGTCGGACAGCTCGCGATTGCCCGATCAGATCGCGAAATCCGTTGACAGTTGACAGCGAACGGTCCACCGAAGACCCCATCGATTCCTTCCGGACTGTCAACCGTGAACCGTGAACCGTGAACGCATTAAACGACTGGCCTTATCCCACACGGCCATATCGATCTCGGCAACATTCAGCCCGGCGTCGATGACCCGGATACGATCCGGCTCTTGGCGCGCCAGCGCAAGGTAGCCGTCTCTGATCCGCTGGTGAAAGGCCAGTGGCTCTGACTCGATCCTGTCCCGGGAGCACGTCTCGGCGCTTAAATTCCTCGCACACCGCAGGAGCCCGATTCCAGGGTCGAGATCAAGCAGGAGAGTGAGGTCCGGGTCAAGCCCCTCCGTCACGAACTGGTTCAACCGTCGTATGAGATTGAGGTCGAGGCCCCGTCCGAATCCCTGGTAGGCCAGCGTAGAATCGGTGAAACGGTCACAGAGGACGAGCGCCCCGCGCGCAAGGGCGGGGGCGATCACGTCCCGCACAAGCAGAGCCCGGCTTGCCTCGTACAGCAGCAGCTCCGCGGCTGCCGACATGGGGGCAGATTCCGGGCTCAACAGGAGAGTCCGGATCTCCTTTCCGATGGTGGTCCCACCTGGATCCCGGGTCTCGATCACCTCTTTGCTGAGGGCGCGCAGATGATTCGCCAGCAGCTTGAGCTGGGTGGTTTTCCCTGACCCCTCACCCCCCTCGAAGGTGATAAACAGGCCACTCATCGGCCGCCCCACCTCACGATAGTACCCTTCTCCACGACATCCTCGCACCCCGCACTCGCACCCCGCACCGCCTACGTCGCCGCAACCGAGGCGACCAGCTTGGCCAGCTCATCCAGCTCTCCTTCCGAGACCGTGCGGGGGTCCAGGAGGACTTGGTCGTCCTTGATCCGGACCATCACCGGCGGGTCGGTCCGGCGAAGGCGGCCCTCCAAGACCTGTGCGGTCAGGTCGGGTGCCTGCACTGCGACCAGACGTGTCGGGATTGCCTCGAGGGGCAGCGCACCTCCGCCGACCTCGGACGTCCCATCGATGACCGAGACCTCGAGATGACCCGAGGCAAGTTTGGCAATCTGGTCGCAGAGACGTCTCGCCCGCTGATCGATCTCCTGAAGTGGCGTGGCAAGCGCCCGGAGCACCGGAATGCGGGAGAAGGCCCGCGCTTCATCGAGGCAGAGGCGGAGAGTCGCCTCCAGGGCGGCGAGAGCCAGCTTGTCGATGCGCACCGCACGGGCAAGCGGATTGCGGCGGAGCCTCTCGACCAGCAGCCGCTTCCCGACGATCAGGCCCGCCTGCGGTCCTCCGAGCAGCTTGTCGCCGCTGAAGGTCACCAGGTCCGCTCCCGCGCGGATACTCTCCGAGGGGAGCGGCTCCTTGGAGAGCCCGACCCCTGACAGATCCAGGAGAGCGCCGCTCCCCACATCCTCCACCACGGGCAGGCCGCTTTGCTTGCCCAACCTCGCTAGCTCGGCCACCGCGACGTCGGCGGCAAAGCCCAAGATTCGGAAGTTGCTGGTGTGGACCTTCAGGAGCATGCCGGTCGCCCCACTAATGGCTCCCTCATAGTCCCTCAGGTAGGTCCGGTTGGTGGTCCCAACTTCCCTCAGGATCCCGCCCGCACGGCGCATGATGTCAGGGATCCGGAACGAGTCACCGATCTCCACCAGTTCCCCGCGGGAGACAATGATCTCCTTCCCCTCGGCCAGCGTATTGATGGCCAGCAGGACCGCCGCCGCGTTATTGTTCACAGCGAACGCGGCCTCGGCGCCGGTAAGACGACACAGGAGCCACTCCACATGTGCCTGCCTGGACCCCCGGTCGCCCCGCTCGAGGTCGTACTCCAGGTTGGAATACCCCTGCGCCACTTCGACGACGCGCTCGATGGCGGCCTCGGCCAGCGGGGCACGACCCAGGTTGGTGTGGATGACCACGCCGGTGGCGTTGATGAGGCGCCGCAGGGCCGGGCGATCCAGGCGTTGCGCGGCCTCCCGCGCCTCGGCAACCAGAGCAGCCCTGGATGGCGGATCGGCCTGGACCGACCCGGACTGCCCGGCAGCCACAATTTGCCGCCAACGCTCCAGCACGTCCCGTACCGCCTCGACAATCGCCCACCGGGGGACCGTCGTCTGGATCAGGTCTCGGATCGACGGCTCTTGCAACAGCTCGTCCACCGATGGGAGCTGCCTCAGCAATAATCGGGTTCGACTATCCACGGAAGCCGTTTCCTCCATTCCTTCGACAGCGCTCAGGACAGGTGCCATCAGCCTGCAAGGGCCAGAATCCAGTCACCGACACGCTGCCCGTGACGGTACCACACTTCCCCGGTCGATTCAACTCCGAGCTCGCCATCGACCGAAAGACAAAGGGCCGAGCACCCATCTGGCAGCCCGGCCCTTTGTACAACGCTCGAACAGCAGGCGATCAGATCCGGATATCCCTCGGGGAGGCCGACCGTCTGGCCAGGAAGCAAGGCTTGCAGAAAACCGGTTTATCCAGTATAGGCTTGAAGGGAACGGTAGTTTTCTGGCCGCAGGCTGAGCAGACGACCTCGTGCTCCTCGCGGGGGCCCCCATGACCGCCCATCCCCTTGCGCACCGCCTTGCAACTCTTGCACCGTTTCGGCTCGTTCATGAATCCTTTTTGCGCATAAAACTCCTGCTCGCCCGCGGTGAACACAAACTGCTGCCCGCAATCGACACACGTCAACGTCTTATCCTGGAATGCCATTGGTCGCCTCCCGCCAAACCGAAACCCGTTTCTGCCTTGCTCCCTCAGCCCCATGCTTCGCTGGTGTCATGCCGTCATTTCGACATTGCGCTATCGTCATAGGCCCTCCCCACCGATAATAGCCAAACTTCAGATGCCGTGCCGCGGAAAAACCAACCGCTTCAGCCGCCCTACCTCTTGCCGCACTGCCTCCCAGGCGCGCGCCTTGGTCGACCCATCGATGATCGAGGGGTCATCCATGAATGCCGCGTCGCGAAACCCGATCCCCTTGTGCCGGGCGAGAAAGGATTCCGGAAGCATGGCCGGTGGCTCACGGTCGTTCATGATGGCCCAGGCTGCAGTCCAAGCGCGAGGGACATTCCTCAAGTCGTATCCCCCTCCGCCCAACGCCACCCAGCGACCGCACAATTCCTTCAAGCGGCGGACCATTTGGACGAATGCCCTCAGGCTGATCCCGACGTGGGACAGGGGGTCGGTCTTGTGCGAATCGATCCCGAGCTGGGTGACCAGAATGTCAGGCCGAAAGGCCTCCACGAGGGGTGGGATCACTTCGTTGAAGGCCCAGAGGAAGATCTCGTCGTCAGCGGCGGGCGGCAGCGGAACATTCACGGAGTAACCCTCCCCTTTCCCCACGCCGAGTTCGCCCACGAACCCGGTACCGGGAAAAAGGGTGTCGCCGCTCTCATGGATCGAAAGAGTCAGGACTTGATCAGTATCGTAAAAAGCCCACTGGACGCCGTCGCCGTGGTGGACGTCAATGTCCACATAGGCGATTCGACGCCCGCGCCGGCAGAGATCGGCGATGATCAGCGCGGCATCATTGATGTAGCAAAACCCGGAGGCCCGGCCCGGCCCGGCGTGGTGGAGCCCACCAGAGATATTAAACGCCCTACTGACCTCACCGGATTCCACGAGGCGCATTGCAAGCAGCGAGGCCCCTGCCACCAGCGCGGACCACCGGTAGATCCCCGGTAAGATCGGATTGTCGGGGGTGCCGAGACCATATCGCAATGCCGCTGCAGGGGTCTGTCCTGCGTCGGCGACTTTGAGAATCCTCAGATAGTCAGGCAGCAGGAACAGGAGGAGTTCGTCCTCGGTGGCAGGTTCGGGGTCGAGACAGCGGGCAGATGGAAGGGGCAACAGCTCACAGGCGCTGATCAGGTCATAGGTCAGTTCAAGCCGCAGGTTGCGAAGAGGGTGTCCCGGTCCATAGTCAAAGTCCAGGTACCGTGGGGAATAAATGAATGCGGTCGTCGGTTCCGAAGACATCCTGAGCCACCAGCCTGTGGGTCGGGGCCCCCAATCCTTTGCCAGGGCCGCTTAGGGCCCGGCTCCGTTCTCGCCGGGCCGACGATACGGCCCGCCCTTCCCCCCCTTTTTGGCGACGAGACGGATCGAACCGATCACCATCTCCTTGTCCACCGCCTTACACATGTCGTAGACAGTGAGGGCTGCCACAGCAACAGCAGTGAGCGCCTCCATTTCCGCCCCGGTCCGTCCCGTAAGCTTGATCCGCGATTCGATGTCGAGGCGGCCTGCCTTCTCGATCGGAGTGAACTCGACGTCGGCGCTGGAGAGCAGGAGAGGATGACACAGTGGGATGAGGTCGGGTACCCGCTTCGCCGCCATAACCCCGGCTAGCCTGGCAGCGGCCAGGACATCGCCCTTGGGCACCTCCCCCTTCTGGATCATGCGGAGGGTCGCAGGTTGCATGATGATCACGCCTCTGGCCACAGCCTCCCGCGAGGTCTCGTTCTTGTCGCTGATATCGACCATGCGGGCCCGGCCGCGCCGATCGACATGGCTGAGCCGCTTCATTTTTCGGGAACGGCCGAGGCGTGCTTATGTCGGTACTGCCCCATGAGAAGATACATCTCGTCCTTGATTCTCAGCTTCAGCTTCTGTAACTCCTTCCGTTTTCGCTCTTGCTCGCTCGTCAGGTAATAGATCCGGTCGAACTCGCCGATCTTCAGATCGAACTCCCGGTGCTTCTCAGCCAGCCGTCGGAAGTCCGGATTCTCCTCCCTGAGACGAGCAAAGAGTTGTGCCTCCGTCTCTTCCATCTTTTACCTCCTTTCTGGTGGATTTCAATCGCAATGGCAAGACCTCGCCGCTGAATGAGATTCAACGATAAAACGCTCGCGGTGACGATCGTCTCTGAACATGACTAGGATGGGCAGCTCTTGCATGAAGGCAGGCATATACAGTGGGGAAGTTCTCAACTCAACTTTAGCGTAATTAAGCGAGCGTGGAAAGTCAAGGAGAAAAAGGATCAGGCGCGGCGTATGACGTGAGGCGCACTCGCCTTAAACGATATAACGACTTCAGCCCCATCCGCGAGGCCGAGTTGCTCCCACGACCGCCGCGTTACGGAGGCCACGAGCAGGGGGCCGCAGTCGATCGTTACGCGATACAACGGGCCGGTCGGCAGGTGATGAATGACCGTACCACGAAGCTGGTTCCTAGCGCTGGATGGGGCGGCGAACGCACCACTCGGGAACAGCGTGATCTCCTCCGGGCGAAGGCAGACCAGGACCCGCTCCCCGGCGGTCAAGGGCGCGGCCACCTCCAGGGTCCAGCCCGCGACCTCGACGGTGGCGAGTCCCTCGCGCACGGATCGGACATGACCGGGAAGGATGGTTTCGACGCCCACGAAGCGGGCCACCTGCTCGCTGACGGGACTGGCGAACACCCGTTCCGGCACATCCACCTGGAGGATGCGACCCTCGATCATGACCGCAACCCGATCGCCGAGCGCCAGCGCCTCGTCCCTGTCGTGTGTCACGAAGATCGTGGTCATCCTGGTCTTGCCTAGGATCGTCTTGAGGTCCGCGAGAAGCCCCTCGCGCGTCGGGGGGTCCAGGGCAGCGAACGGCTCATCGAGCAGCAACACCTCCGGATCGAGAACGAGGGCCCTTGCCAGGCTCACCCTTTGAGCTTCGCCGCCCGAAAGGGTCCGGGTGCGCCGTTTTGCCAGATGCCCGATGCCAAGGGTGCTCATGCCTTCCCGGACGCGTCTGCTGACCTCGGCTCGATCGGCATGGCGGAGCCTGAGCCCGAGGGAGACATTCTCCTCAACGGTCCCGTCTATCAGCAGCGGCTCCTGAAAGACGCTGGCCATGCGTCGGCGGAGAGAAAGGAGCTTGCCGCTGGGAGGGATCGGCTGACCGCGGAAGAGCACGCGCCCTTCGGTCGGGCGCTCCAGAAGTCCGAGGAGCCGAAGCAGCGTCGATTTCCCGGCCCCGTTCGGCCCGATGACAGCCAGCGTTACGCCCTCCTGGATTTCAAGTGACGGGACCTCCAGGACCGGGAGCCCATCGTAGGTAACCTTGACCTTCTCCAGACCCAGTACCGGCCCGCTCAAGGTCTCCGCCCTCGTTGTTGGACCCAGGTGAGGGTCCAGTTGACGGCAAAAGTCAGGAGCAGCAGGAGCAGGCTGAGCGCGATCGCCATGTCGAAGTTTCCCTTGCTGGTTTCGAGAACAGTAGCCGTTGTGAGGACACGGGTCTGCCGGTAGATATTGCCACCCACCATCATGGAGGCGCCGATTTCTGAAATGACCCCACCGAAGCCGGCCATCACCGCGGCCAAAAGCGGCAGGCGTGCCTCCTTCAGGAGGAGCCAGACAACCTGCAGC
>OBEQ010662267.1_pt1 | contig 32263 bp, 36 predicted proteins | sample 1670901 | NCBI WGS metagenome assembly OBEQ01 (sample SAMEA104232315, study PRJEB22302) | groundwater metagenome | biome: forest; feature: aquifer; material: groundwater | place: USA | collected 2011-08-07 | depth 5.4 m | reverse complement strand
TTCACGAAGATGTCTCTGCGGTATGCTGGGGTGAGTTGTAGGTGTAAGTTGATCTCAGCGACGGTCGAGCTGGTTCGCACTAGTTCAATGCTGCTTTTCATAGTTTGTTTTTCCTAACGCAAGGTTTATGAAGAACGAAAGCTCACACTACCTCGAAGCTTTGCGGTAGCGTAGCGTCAACGCTACGCTACTTTTTTTGATTTTTCATCTAGAAAAATATATCGCATGCGCAATTCTCTCAGACCTAAAGGAGTGAAGTGTTCTTGCGCCTAACTGAATATAAAAGAATAAATAAGGAGTTTAATGGCCATTTTTATTTCTTTTTTGCAATGATCTTCCTGCTTTTCTTTTGTTCATCGAGATGCAGATAATTTTTATGTTTCTGTTTAGCCATAATAACACATAGAATGAAAAGTTTTTAAGGGTTATGATGCGCGCAGAGTCGTATTTTTTGTTCCAAACAGTGTTGTTGTGCTGACGTAATTTGTGTTTTATAGCGCGGCGCAGAAGTTAAAATAAAGGGGACAGCATATCCCTCTTCAACAAGAACTGCGTTCACCAGGGTGTCATTCACAAAAACATATCGTAACAATCGTCCGTATTTGTCTTTGTTTATTTTATCTGCTTCTAATGTCACGGTTTTTCCCTCAACAAGAGACGCTAAGCGCTGCTGTGCTTCATCATGATAGCGTTCTCCTTTCTCAGGCGCGTTCATGCCTAGGAGGCGGACATGCTCATCTGTCTCAAGCACAAGGGTATCTCCATCAATCACGCGGACAACAGCTCCTGTCGTCGGGAGAACAGGCGATGGCTGAAAGACCGCGGAAGAGGTTAGACGGACGCTTGCGATCTGCGCATGGGCGATATAATAAAAACCAAGAAGGAGAAGGAGAAAGCAGAAAAGGTACTTAATGTATTTCCATTCCATTAGGAGAATACTTCCTGTCCATCTTTAAAAAGATATCGTCATCGGGAGGGACTGCGAGGTCATCAAGGTCTAATAAAAGGCGTTCAAGACGGCGGGCGACATCACGCTGTTTCTTTCTGAGGCGCGGGATGCCTGTTGTATCCTTTATTTTTAGATTGCTGAGGAATGTGTACTGCTGGATAAGCGTATCGAAATTAGGGGGTTCATCGGGAATGAAAAAACGAGGATTGCCTCTGATGGAATTCGGGAAACAGGAGGCGTGCGGTTGTTTTTTTCCCGTATGCATAATCGTATAGGCGGCAGTACGCGGATCACGCAGATAACGTATAAACACAGGGGTTACGGGATTATAATCTGTAATGCTGACCCATGACGAAGAGGGTATGGTATATTGGTACCGGTGCAGCATTTTATGGCGGAGAAAAAAAGATTTTTAAAGATATCGGATAAAAAAATAAAAAAAGGCCTAATGGCCCATAAGTTTTTTTCCTTTAACAAAAGCCCAGATTTTTTTGGTCATTTCGCTTGGTGTGATCTTCTTTGAACCAAAAACCTGTTCTACTGTTTCGTCGCGGCCGGAAAAGTTGATTGTTAATCCGCCGAATGGTGCTTTTTTTGCCATGAGTACAATTCACCCCCCTTTTGGTTGTTTGTATAAAGAATTTTCAATTGTTTGCATTTATATAGATTTCTATTTTTTACGAGGAGAACGAATAGCAAGATCAGACCTTTCTTATTTGAATTGTTTCTTTATAGTAAAAAGGAGAGTATAATACTAGATCTGATGCCCCTACGACGACAAGTACACGATGGTTACTAAATATTTTATTAACAACGTTTTTTTGTCGTTTTGATCCTTCACTAAGACGATTATACAGAACAGATCAAAACCAGAATTTACACACAATGTAGGAAAGTATAGAAGGTCATGGAAGGTAGAGGGATAGTGGATTTTATTTCTTGTATCATACCCCATAAGTATCTTTAACTTTGTAAAGACATATGCCCTTATTGTTTTTAAGTGAGCTGAATGTGTTTTAATAGGAAATGTTCTTTCGATTCAGGGCAGAATCCTCCGTGTGTAAGCGTTGCTGTTTCTCGTACATTTTACGCACCGAAAATTTTAAGAGCGTATGAGCAGATAGTAAGAGGTGCGGTGTTTACGCAGTAGAGATCATCACATTATTCGAAAGCTCATGAAGGAATTTTCTTGGCACTCAACGACAGTCAAAAATTACAAGAAGCCATTGTACGAGGAACAAAAATAGGGGGTTTAAAGGAAAAAAGTAGATATTTGTGGTTTTATCCGCGAGGGTACGGTTAAGTAATTCTCGATAACGAGTTTTGGTACGTTTATGGGTTCTTACTTATATTTACAGGGAAAGAGTTAGTATAAGTAACCAAAGCAGATAAGGCAGAGTTTCAGCATAAAAAAGTGAGGTTTTTACGTCTGTTTAAAGGGTTATAATCTGTTTTAAAGCCGCCTCGAAAAAATGATAAATCAGGCTCATTAACGGCTATAAATACATTTTAAAGCACTTTTAGCCTAAGAAATGATTATATAGTAATCCCGCTTCCCAATAGGATACTCTCAGGGGTTTTATGCCAGAAACAAACAACAGTTATAATGCAGAATCAATAAAGGTTCTCAAGGGGCTTGAAGCAGTAAGACTGAGAGCGCCCATGTATATCGGCAGTACAGACTCTCGGGGATTACATCATTTAATTAAAGAACTTGTTGATAATTCCTTAGATGAGGCTCTCGCGGGATTCTGCACGCAGATAAAATTACTGATTCACAAAAACAATTCTGTAACTGTGGCGGACAACGGTAGGGGAATTCCCACAGATATGCATCCTGAAGAAGGAAAATCCGGTGTTGAGATCGCGTTAACAGTCCTGCACGCGGGCGGGAAATTTGATAAAAACTCATACAAAGTTTCCGGCGGACTGCACGGCGTCGGTGTTTCTGTTGTCAATGCGTTAAGCAAGGATTTAAAAGTCGAAGTCAGACAGAAAGGAAAAATATTTGTGCAGGAATACGCCTATGGAAAACCAAAATACGACCTGAAGGAGACCAGTGAATGTCCTGAAAATGATACGGGAACAAGCATCACGTTCCTGCCTGATGAACAGATTTTTACAGAAACGACCTTTGATTTTAATACCATCGCAAACAGATTACGAGAATTAGCTTTCTTAAATCCGGGGATAAAAATTACTATTACCGACGAAAGGGAAGAACCGCGTCCGGAAAAGAATTTCTATTATGAGGGCGGAATAAAGGAGTTTGTCAAATACCTGAATGAAGGAAAAGAGGTCCTCAATAAGGATATTATTTATATGAAAAAGGAGAATGACGGCGTTACTGTTGAAGTTGCAATGCAGTGGAATAACGGGTATCATGAAAGCGTATTCAGTTTTGTCAACAATATTAACACGTACGAGGGCGGAACCCATGTCAGCGGATTTTCCACGGCCTTAACAAGAGCGGTAAACAATTATATAAAAAAGAAGAAAGCATCGGATGTCAGTCTTGGCGGGGATGATATTAAGGAGGGGTTAACCGCGATCATTTCTTTAAAAGTCCCAAACCCGCAGTTTGAAGGGCAGACAAAAACAAAACTGGGAAATTCAGAGATAAAAGGGCTGGTAGACAGTTTAACTTTTGATTATTTAAACTCGTTTTTAGAAGAAACCCCTTCCACTGCAAAAATAATCATCGAGAAATGCGTGAATGCCTTCCAGGCGAGGGAAGCTGCGAGAAAAGCAAGAGAATTGACAAGAAGAAAAAGCGCGCTGAGCGGTTCAGGTTTACCGGGAAAATTAGCAGACTGTCAGGAGAGAGATCCCGCGCAATGTGAATTATTCTTAGTAGAAGGAGACAGCGCGGGCGGTTCATGTTTGAATGCGCGAGACAGAAAATACCAGGCGATACTGCCATTAAAAGGAAAAATATTAAACGTGGAAAAAGCAAGACTGGATAAGATATTTAAAAGCCAGGAAATTTTAAACATAATTACCGCCCTGGGAACGGGTGTCGGCGAGGAATTCGCTATAGAAAAACTAAGATATCATAAGATTATCATCATGACTGACGCAGATACAGATGGCGCGCATATCGCCTGTTTGCTGCTGACCCTATTTTACCGGTATGCGCAAAAACTGATTGAGAACGGGCATGTGTACTTGGCAATACCGCCGTTATATAAATTAGCAAAAGGAAAAGTTTCCGCTTACCTTTACAATGACAATGAACTGCAGGCAAAATTATCTGAGATGGGTGAAAATGTTGGAATTCAGAGATACAAGGGTCTGGGGGAGATGAATCCGGAACAATTATGGGAAACGACAATGGATCCGAATGTACGCTTATTAAAAAAAATAAAGATAGAAGACGCGGTAGAAGCCGATAAGATGTTTTCAATGCTCATGGGTGAAGAAGTGGAACCAAGAAAGGAATTCATCATGAGCAACGCGAAATTCGTGAAAAATCTGGATGTGTAACATGGAACGAAGAAAATTTTTGATGATGACAGCAGGACTCGCTTTCAGTTTAATTTGTCCTCAACCTGCCCGTGCGAAGAAAGGAATATGCAAACCAAAAAAAGGTTATAAACTGATCATTGATCAAAAGTTAATCGAAGGCAACCCGAAACCCACAGATTTAATGGGAAGAGAAGCACCGAAATTTTATCAACGTGACATCAATCCACGTTCTTCAACGTTTAGACGATATATCGGACCCCAAGATTTCAGAGGGAGAATTGTAGCGATTAACTACTGGTCAACGTACTGCCCCCCCTGCATTGCTGAACTGCCCTTGTTTGATCAATATCACCGCAAAGGGGATCTTGTTGTTTTAGCGTGTGAAACTGCTGATTCTGATGCAACAAGAGGCACAAATATGATGGGAGAAAAAAATGTTGATATTGCTCAATTTTGCTTTCCCGTTTTAGGGACAAAAGGTAAAGTTCCATTTTCCTTTCGCGAATGCGAACCAGATAATCATAATCCCGAATACTGGGATCGTCCTCAGGGAAGTGTTTATGACTATATGGGCGCAATCCTAGCAGACAATGTTTATGGGTCCAGCGGCGTAGTACCCTCTACGTTCATTGCTGATAAAAATCAGATTGTTCGCGAAGTTATTGTGGGCGCGATAGGCAATGTGCAATTGGAGAGAGTCATTGCAAAATATCGTTAATGGATGAAAAACAATGAAAACAAGAAATAAGATTGCAGCGATGTTCGGGGCATTGGCATGCATATATACATACTCAGATGCTGTATGCGAAGAACAAAAAATTAAACCTCTTCCTGAACCTGAGAAAAAAGAAGGATATTTATCCACTCCAATGTTTAAGGATTTAGAGGATGTTGTAAGAAATTCAGTCTTAATACAATCGGAGCTGAGTAAATGTAATGGCACGCATATCGGACAGGGATATATCTTAACCGCAAAACATTGTGTATTTGAATACCAGATAAAATTTAGAGAAGGATTTAATGGAAATCCTTTCTTTCCCATAAAGGTGGTAGCAGTATCTACAAGATTTGATCTTGCTTTATGCTATGCGCCTGCTTTAACTACGATTAATGTAGAACCATCGAATTTATGTGAAGGACAAATTTTTTTAGGAGACGAAGTAACCACGTACTCCCGACCGCCAGAGCCAGAGTCCGGGAGAATTACCGCCCGGATATTTAAGAAAGAATTTGCTTTTCAGGATAAGTATGGGATTTACCTTGGAAAAGGGGTTTTAAGGGATAAGCGATTCCTAGATAGAATTCTATACCGATCAAATCCTATAATATATTCTTTGAGGCTACCAGCCATGGAAGGATTAAGTGGGGAAGGGGTGTTTACCAATAGAGAAGGACATGTGCATCTTATTGGAGTGATGACTTCAGTAGATCATGCTAAAAAGAGAGTGGTGAATAATGTGGTTATGAGTTCTGCCTCTTTTGCCACGGGTCTTACTTCAATACGGGAATTTTTACAAGATTATCAATTAGGATGCAAGTTGGGTAGTGGGTGTATGCAATGGAAGTACTAAGATGATCGAAAATTTAGATCCAAGAGAATTTGAAATGAGGCCTTCTTCGTTAGATGAAAAAACTGTGGAAGCTATTTTACATAGGAACTATCAGATTATGCGGGATATAGGCAGAGAATTAGGATCCTTAGGAGTATTGCCCGTACAAAGAGAACCAAGCCTTTTTGGGAGATTGGCGACAACAGGAAATTACAGTATGCGTATAAATCCCGGATTTTTAGTTACGGGAAGTGGTGCTGATAAGACACGTTTGAATAAGTCTGATTTAATCTTTGTCGAGGATATTGATTATGAGCATGGGATCTTCTTTGCCAGGGGAAATGCGAGACCATCACGGGAGACGTTGATTCATGATCAGATCTATCGAAATTTTCCTGATATAAATGTTGTTCTGCATACACATGATACGCTGGCTTTAAATTATAATCCAGAAAATATAACTGAAAATCCAATTTTTTTTGCGGATGCGCAAGAAGCAAGGGAAGTTGTTGATAGATTACAAGAAACACCTTATGTAACCTTAAGAAAACACGGGCAGTTTGTTATGGGCGAAACTATTGAGGAAGCACTTTCAACAGTAAGAGAATATCATACCCTGGCGTTAGATGAAAGAACGCGTTTCAGAACAGGGCTTAGATCTTTAGCAGTCGCAGCGGGCGCAGTTTTATTTTTAGGTTCTGCTTTTGAGAAGGCGCAGTTTGGTGACTGTGCATATAGAGACAATCTGAACGGGACGGTTACGTATACGTGTCCAGATAAACACCCTATTCCATTGAAATCATGGGAAGGAGAATCTGCAATAAGAAATCCAGACGGAACATATGATCATACTTTATGGGTTGGCGGGAACTAACAATGAAAAAGGCATCAGAACCTTATTACAGAAGAACACTAAGAATGAAATCTGTTCTTGAGAGAGATACAGGAATACTGCGAAATGCAGGTTCTGTTTTTAGAAATGTATATTTAAAAGAAAGATTACAGGAGGGGGTTGTAGAAATAGGAAGAGGAAGCAACAATATTTTTTTCGGCATAGGAAAAACATATGATCCTGAAAATCCTGCCAGAGATATATATCTTGGTTTACGATTAAATAAGGATTTTCCTTTTGAAAGATATGGTAAAAAATTTCCTGCGCAATTTGGTGCGTATGAGCGTGCGTACTGTTGTGAAATTCCACCCCCTTATTTTGCTGTAGCGGTTACATACAGATTACTTGGTGAGAATTCTAAGATAATCGGGGCAATGCTAACTGAAGATTTATCGCGCGGGAATACCGTTCAAATACACGCACCTTTTAATGAGGATTATATTGAAAGGATTATGGATGAACGACGTGAACGGTTTTTTGTGGATCCAAATGACTGGTATGGTCAGGGTTTTGAAGATCTTGGCGCAAAATATGTGGAAGATCGGGCGAGGATTGATGTACGATAACCATGGCTGAAAAAATAATTCCAACCTTAATTGAAAGAGAAATGAGAGATTCTTACTTAGATTATTCGATGTCCGTCATCGTTGGCAGGGCATTACCCGATGTAAGGGACGGATTAAAACCTGTTCATCGAAGAATTTTGTACGCGATGCATGATATGGGCCTCCAGTACAATAAGCCGTTTAAAAAATGCGCGAGAATTGTGGGCGATACAATGGGCAAACTGCATCCTCATGGTGATCTGGCGATTTATGATGCGCTTGTAAGAATGGCGCAGGATTTTAATTTGCGATATCCTTTAATCAAGGGACAAGGAAATTTCGGGGCGACAGATTTTGCAGCAGCCGCAAGCCGTTATACAGAATGTAAACTCAATAAAATAGCAGAGGAAATTTTAGCAGATATAGAAAAAGAGACAGTTGATTTTGTCCCTAATTTTGACGGAAGTTTAAAGGAGCCGACAGTTCTGCCTTCAAAGATCCCGAACTTACTGATGAATGGTTCTTCAGGCATAGCCGTTGGCATGGCAACAAATATCCCGCCGCATAATATAACAGAGGTATGTGATGCGTTAATAGAACTCATTGATAACAAGGACGGAGAAGATTCAAAAATAATTATGCACATTAAAGGACCTGACTTTCCCACAGGCGGACAGATCATAGGAACGGCAGGCATACGGCAGGCGTATAAAACAGGAAAGGGCAAAATAATAATACGATCAAAAACGGAAATTGAGGAGAATACCATCATTGTTACAGAAATTCCCTACCAGGTAAGCAAATCCGCGTTAATAGAGCAGATTGCGAATCTGGTAAAGGACAGAATAATCGAAGGCATTTCTGACATAAGGGATGAATCTGATAAAGAAGGACTGCGAATTGTTATAGAAATAAAAAAAAATACAGATCCTGACCTTATACTTAACCAGCTCTACAAAAATTCCCAGTTGCAGGTGAGTTTTGGCATCATTAACCTGGCGTTAGTAGAAGGGGAACCCCAGATACTGGGCCTGAGGGCGATGCTTCTTGAATTTGTCAAGCACAGAAAAGAAGTCGTAACGAGACGCACTGCATTTGACTTAAGAAAAGCAGAAGAGCGCGATCATATTTTACAGGGTTTATTGATCGCTTTAGAGTCGATCGATGAGGTGATTGCGTTAATTAAAAAAAGCAATGATACAGGGGAAGCAAGAAAGGGATTAATGGCGAATTATGTACTGACGGAAATCCAGGCAAACGCGATTTTGGACATGAAATTAAGCAGACTAGCCGCATTAGAGCAGCAGAAAATTGTGGATGAGCACAACGAATTATTGAAATTCATTACAGACATGAAAGACATACTTGATTCAGAACCAAGAATTTACCAGATTATAAAAGACGAATTAACCGGATTAAAAACCGAGTATGGCGATAAAAGAAAAACAGCGATTATTGAAAGCGAGGAAGAAATATTAGAAACAGAGGATTTCATCGAGCAAAAAGAAGTTGTCATCACTTTGACACACGCAGGATACATCAAGCGCCAGTCACTCGATGTCTACAAAACACAAAGACGCGGCGGGAAAGGAGTTATAGGCGCCGAGACTAAAGACGAACAGGATTTCATCGAGCATTTATTCATTACAAATACCCACAGTTATATTCTCGTATTTACTGACAAAGGAACGGTGCACTGGCTGAAAGCCCATCAGATTCCTGAAGCCGGAAGATACGCAAAAGGAAATTCTATTGTCAACTTAATTAAGTTTGATGCGGGGGAAAAATTAGCGGCCATGGTCGCGGTTGACGCGTTTAATCCGGAAAATTATCTGGTCATGGCGACAAAAAAGGGGATTATCAAAAAAACGTCTTTGGTGGAATATTCAAGGCCAAGGCAGGGCGGAATAATCGGGATTAATTTGAGGGAAGATGACAAGCTCATAAACGTCAGACTGACAGACGGGAAAAAACAGATTATCATCGCGACTAAAGATGGAAGAGCGGTAAGATTTAAAGAAAGTGATGTCAGCGCCGTCGGAAGAAACAGCATTGGTGTACGGGGAATTAATGTGAAAGATTCTGAAGTGATTGGTATGGAGATTGCAAACGCCCCGTATCTTTTAACGGTTACAGATAAAGGGTATGGAAAACGGTCTGCAGTCAATGACTACAGGCTGATTAACAGAGGCGGTTCTGGAGTTACGAATATAAAAATTACGGAGAAAAACGGAAATGTTACCGCAGTTAAAGTAGTTAATGAACAGGATGAGATTATGCTGATCAGTAAAAATGGGGTCATCATCAGAACGCCGGTTACTGGGATTTCTGTGATTGGGAGGAATACGCAGGGTGTCCGCATCATGCATCTTGATGAGAATGACCAGCTCGCAACAGTCGCACGGATTGCGAATGAGGAAACAGATATTGAGCAGAAAGAAGAGTTTAAGCCGTCTGATGAGACCTCAGTACCAAGTACGGAAGAGAATAATGGGGACGCACCAGAAGAAAACGGCGAGTATGAAGATATTACTGAAGAAAAAGATCAGGCAAATACTGAAAACATAAATAAGGAAGCACAAAAGCAAAAAGATTTTACCTTGGAGGGGTATGACAATCATACATAAACCATGAATATTATCCCTGTACAGGATTTAGATGCACGATGCGAACGATTGAAGAAAGATCGGCAGTCAAACCATGCATTTACACTGTTCAACGCCCACCTCCATGGATTACGTGATTGTTCTGGCGAAAGAATACTGGAGATTGGGGGAAGAGAGTTGTACCATATGCGTGTGTATTTCGTTCAGTCAGGAGCAGAATACACAACAGTACGGCTTGAGAAAGACCTGGAACAACGTCCATGGATTATTACAGGAGATTTCTTAACATTGCCTGATAGAGCGGCATATGACTGTATTATTTCTATGGGTGTTTTTGAACCTTTCGGCTTTGGAATAAATACGGAAGAACAGCACCCTTTCTTTGGATCCGCATATATCAATCATCCGCAGTGTTTAAGAAAACTTTTTTCCCTGACACAGGAGGGGGGTTTTAATGTGATAGGAACAATCAGCCATCCGTGTATGTTTACAGAACATGAGATACGCGACGCAGGATTTGATCTGTGCTACCGTACAAGCCCGTTTCATTCTCTGCATTTAGGGGAAATAAACTACGACCCCCATGATACCAGTGAACTTCTTATCATACAAAAACCAGAACAGAAAGAAAAGAAACAGGGAGGTAAAAATGACAGACAGAAAACAAATGAGAGTTAAATCAGCACTTCTCGCAGTACTAATCACAGCAGGATATCAGGGGGCAATTGGTTTGGATGGCGGTCCTTACGCACAATTAGCAGTACGGGAAGATCATGCAATAAAAAAATATGGGCAAGGAAACGCCCCCACGCGATTAGTGATTTTTTTTTATAAGCGATAAAAAAGAATTATCGATCAATAACTATTCTTTCCTTCCATCAGTCCAATGAATCTGAACTGGCTGTGCTGCGGTCGTCGTCGAAGCAAAAACGCGGTCACATTCTTTGAGAAAAACGAGATGGAGAAAGGACTGGATATGCTGGAAAGAGGCAGGATAAAGTGATGGAGGCTGATAAAATAAAGTACTGACGATAGAATCAAGAACAAACGTAAGAGCTTCCCGCTCAGACCCATAGGCGATGGGATGGAAAGAGGAAGTAAAGGCAGTCTGGGTGATCTGGCGAAGGGATTCAGGGGGGCGCATAAGCGGTTGAATAGTGATGTGGACGGTTGTTACCCCCTCTTTTGGCTGAAGACTAGGATAATCTTCAAAATAATCAGTAAGAACATTGGTAAAGAATGTTGTGAGATTTGTGCGGATCGCGTCTTGGACAACCTGTTCTTCAGGAGTATAGGTAAGACGATATAAATTAACCGCGGATTCAAGAAAAAAATGGCGGGGATGCTGCAGGAAGGATACAGTGATTTCAATAGTATGCGCTGCGGGCTGCGCAGGTGACGTAAAGAATTTAGAAAGAAAAAAACGTATGATGCCCATGAGCGTATTCAGAATGAAATATTAATAAAGATATCGGAGAAAAGCTTTTAGAGGGGTAATGGGAAGAAGAAATGATGCGTCACCTTAACCGTTTCCCAAATCTGAAAAAAGGGGAGAATAGTTTGAAATATTGGTGGAAAACAAGAAGTCCGCTGCGTATTATTGTTAATTATTTTGTCTTGGAATGTGCACGATTCTGTCCGAGTCTTTTCCTCAAGAATTATCTCTACCGTTTACTCGGAATGAGAATCGGGAAGAATACGCGTATCGCGCTGAAGGCGATGTTTGGCATTTTTTACCCTGAACGCATTACGATCGGAAACAACACCATTCTCGGATATGATAGTTTAATCCTAGAACATGAGTTTTTACAGGATGAATACTGTTTTGGTGACGTGAAGATTGGTAATAACGTCCTCATTGGCGCGCGAAGTCTGATTCTTTCCGGCATAACGATCGGGGATAATGTCACAGTTGCTGCGGGTTCAGTCGTAACAAAGGATATTCCTGCAAATACGCTCGTCGGCGGTGTTCCTGCAATGGTGTTAAAGAAGAAGATAAAGCTTTAATAATGAGATAAAGCGACGCAAACGTCATGCGTAGAAGTATTATTACGAATGATCTGCGAAAGATCAAGCCAGAGGGAATTATTCTGTGGGTGTTTGAAGATCAAGACAATACAGAAGAATTAGAAGCGTATACGGGATCAATGCTCCAGAAGATTATCCAGCGAAAAGCGTTTACCGGAAAAGGAAAAGAAACGTATGTACTTCAAACAGATCAAGATGTCGGTACAGTCGTCCTTGTAGGATTAGGCAAACGAACAGAACTAACTTGTGATATGTTAAGAAACGCTGCTGCGTGCGCGGCAAAGCAGATGAAGAAGTTAAAAATAAAATCGTTTGCAGTTACCCTGGTAGAAGAATTAGATTTACGCAAAAAAGTTCATGCGATAGTGGAAGGGATTGAACTGGCGTTGTATGACTTTAATATGTTTAAAACACCAGAGAAAGACCAGGGGCAGATTGAAGCGTATTACATTAAATGTAACGCGTCAGAAGAAGCCCAAGTGGACGAAGCACTGGCAAGTGCGGTCATTGTAACACATGCGATCTATAAATGCCGTGATTTACAGAATTTACCAAGCAGTATCGCAACGCCACAAATGCTAGCTGCTGAAGCGCAGAAGATGGCGAAAGAAGTGGGCATGAAATGTACGGTCTGGGGGAATAAAGAATTGGAAGCGGCAGGCATGGGCGGCATTCTCGCGGTCAATAAAGGAAGTCCGCATCCTGTACAATTAGTCATTCTTGAATGGAAAGGCGGTTCAAAAAAAGTATGTCTGGTGGGGAAAGGCATTACGTTTGATTCTGGGGGGATTAGCATTAAGCCTGCGCAGGCGATGGATGAGATGAAATTTGATATGTCTGGCGGGGCGGTTGTTTTAAGTACGATGTATGCGGCAGCGAAATTGCACATCCCTTTGCACTTAATCGGGATTATTCCGTTTACCGAAAACATGCCTGGCGGAAGCGCGTATAAACCAGGTGACATTTTAAGGATGTATAATAAAAAAACAGTTGAAGTTTTAGATACGGACGCGGAAGGGCGTCTTATTTTAGCAGACGCGCTGGCACTCGCGGCAGAATATAAGCCATCAATGATTCTTGATTATGCGACATTGACCGGGGCGTGTGTCGTTGCGCTGGGTAATGTGTGCTCTGGTTTTTTTACGAACGATATGGAATTACGCGACCAGATTATGGAAGCAAGCAGGCGTACGGGAGAAAAAACATGGGAACTGCCGTTATTGCCGGAGTATAAAGAGGATATAAAAAGTAAAGTCGCGGATTTAAAGAACATTGGCAGACCGCGGGAAGCTGGTGCGACTGCCGCTGCGGTTTTTTTACAGGAATTTGTGAATGGAACGAAATGGGCGCATCTGGATATCGCGGGAACAGCGTGGACAACCCAGGAGCAGCCGTTATGTACACATGGCGGTACTGGCTATGGAATCCGCTTAACGTTAAGTTTATTATATAACTTAACTGAATAAAAAGATGCGCATTAGTATTCTGAATTGGATGACTGTTCTTTTAATCATTGGAAATACGGTTGGTGTAATTTTTGGATTCACGTATTGGTATGGCGGGCAATTATTAGAAAATCCAATTTATTTATGGCCGTTGATTCCGGTTTCTCCATTGTACGCGGGATTGTTTGTTATCGCGTTAATATTTATACAACAAAAGAAACAGCTTTCAAATTTATTTTTATTTATTACTAGTACCGGCTTAATCAAATACGGGCTGTGGACAATCTTTTTCTGGCTGACTGCAAAAGAGACAGGACTATCCTGGTTAATGATTGCGTGGTTAGTTCTTTCACATCTGGTCATGGCGCTGGAAGCGTTGATATTAATGAATTATACTAAACAGAAAGCATGGATGATCCCAGTTACAATAGGCTGGTTCTTTGCAAATGATTATGTCCATTACTTCAGAGGATTATTGACAGATAAGATCGCAATACAAAATGTCCAAGCGGAAATGATCGTGGCGTTAGTATTGACGATTATTGTTCCATTTATTGTGTGGTTCGGAAGTAAATATAATTCATATTTAAAAAAGATCCTTGAGTAAGGATAATCTTTTAAATTGTTCTACGCTATTATTTCTATGAGACGTTTGGATGAATTTCCTTTCTTTACCAGTGATATAGAAACATTTCCATTAAAATTATTAGTATTGGCTGTTACGCCTGTCCTTCCGGCGATGTATTCCGCGACGTCTGTAGCAGATTTTCTTAAAGATCATGAAGCGGGGAATATAAGAACTCGTTTTTCAGTTGCAAATTATTTTGGGGAAGGCAATGTAGCCTACATTCGTATTGATAATAAGGTTAAATATTCTTTAAATTCAGAACGAGATAGAGTCTCTCTTTATGATACAGATCCAATAAATGCGGTCACAATGGAAACTATTCTATGTGAAAATCAGCCAATAAATGACCAAGAAATAGCGTTGGATGATATTCCTCAGGAGGGTGTATTCTTCTCTATAAGTTTTTATTATAGGCGTAATTGGGCTTGTTTAGCTGCTTTTGATTTAAAGAGTAATAATCCTTCTAAGACCAAGAAAGAAAAAGCCGTTCCTAATGGACTATTCTCTCCAGCATTTTCTGGTTGAAGCTAAACGTAATGGTCTAAAACTATTTCTTAGCGATTTTCCAGAATGTGTCAAAATATTTTCTGAAACTTTTAACAGCATCCTCATCTTCTATGACAAAACAATACGGATCTAGCGTCCAGAGAACCATTAAAAGTTTATTATTGTAAAAAACGATTTCTGTATTCGTAATTAAATATTGGGGCAGAAATTTAACTTCTGCTTTTAGATAGGTATTCTTTTCGAGATTATCCTTAGTATCATAGTTTGCGAGCATTTTGAGCTTGATGCCTTTTTGTGCCCTTCGTTTATGGTGTAAACTAAAAAATGGGCGTAATCCGGAAATATAACTTGCCCCGATGACATAATACATATCTCCTGCATGTAGTTCATCTATGACGTTCTTGAAAATATTGGCAACTGCTTTTGTTCCGTGATAAATTGTTGCTTCTGTTGGTTTTTTCTTGTTCTTTTGCGCGGTAATAATCTCAGGAATCAACTTTCTCACGAGTTCCTTTTTTTCTTCGAGTGTTTTTTCTTTTTCTTCGATATAATCAATGAGTCTGTTTGGATCCAAACTGCGGTAGTGTCTCACATTATTTTTGATGATATGCCCCACTAATCCTTTCTTTTCCAACCTATTCAAAATTTTATAGACTTTGGAAGTGGAAACGCCTGCTTGGAGTGCAAGATTGCCTGTTTTTGTGATTCCTAATTTGATTAATGCCAAGTAGACTTTTGTTTCTCCTTCGCTTAATCCGATTTCCTCTAAAAGCTTTGTTTCCATGTGTTTATCCAATCTTAAAGATTTATAAGTCTATTGCTTTGACCCCCTTAGGGAGCACTAGTATTTATTATCTAGGGGAGTTTACCATTGTTAGAAGGTAAAACAATGAAAAATAAAAAAATAAATCTTGCGGAGTTTAGGAAATTAGAGGTTCCAGAAACATCAACGTATAGAGAAAGAGCGCGTGTATTGTTAGCATCTGCAAAAAAAGTGAAGAAAGGAAGCAGAGCCGAAGGGTATACGGATGATAAGTATTTAGCATCACCGAAAGGAATAGAAGCACTGATCGGGGCAGGAGCAAAAATAATTGAGTTAAATGCATTTGGTAATCCTACTTATGACCATTACGTTGTATTTGGAGAACATAAATTTGTTGCATACACCTGCGAACCAGTAATCTACCAGATATATGGTGCTCTGAGGTAATAAAGAAATATGAAAAAACGAACAGTATTAGTTATAGAACCTGACATTGAGAAAGCGAAGTATCTTGTGTCTGGACTTAATCCTCTTTTAGAGAAGCTGAATAAAGAAAACCCTGCGGCATTTTATGCTGAAGAAGCAGTTGCACTGCAATTTATGGGAAGAAATCAGGCACCGATGACAATCAAAGAGTACACTGCTGATCCGTTTGCTCCACCAATTTGGGATAAGGAATTTGAATATTATGACGTTTACAAAAATAAAATGGTAAGAACAATTAAGGCCGGTTTTGATGAACTCGCACGTGATTGCTATCTTTTGCTTCAAGATGAGTTTCATCCAACAGCGGGTATAGTAAATCTTGGTGATTTTCAACGTAATTATTTGGATGGTCAATTACTTGAACGCAAAGTAACGCCGACAAACTTGCTTAATGCTGCAATTGTCTTGAACACACAATTTGGTATTCCTGTACTCGGACTTGTAGACAGAGCAAAGATGCAGCTAGATGAATATGCAGGTTTTCCAGTTTGGTGTTCTGATTATTCTGTCTCTGTCGAAGAAATGAATGAAAAAAAGTATGCCCCTATCCCTCCTTCATTAGATATTGATCCAAGAAAATGGAATGCTGAAGAACGCAAACGTTTTGAAACAGATAATCTTGATCCAACAAAAAGTCTTGAATATAAAATTCGTCATAATGAACGAATCCAGTTATTATTTAGAGGAGATACAGGGAAACCCCATGCATTCAAAGAGGGGGGATAACAATGGAACTCAACTATAGAAGTATTGCCGAACATTTGGGAGTTTTAGGAACTTTTGATAGAGATTTACTAGAAAAGACCTTAAGAGAGAATGCGGACAATGAATTCAAGTACAGGATAGATCCGCATTTTATCCCGTCTTCAAGGAGCCCATTTGGATTTTAAAATGACAAAAGCAATATTACAAGAAAAAGCATGTTCTATCAGAGAAAAGTATCAATGGGGAAGATTTAGAGAACTAGGCGATAGATTAACCCAAAGAGAAACAAAAACAACAAAGGATTCTTTGATTTATCATGCGGGACATGAGATGCGTTATATCGATGGTGCTAGAGGCCCTGAACCAAATTCAAAAAGAACGGGATTAGAACCCCATTATAGGGAATTTCTGGATTTTATTATAAGCGGTCAGGTTCCTGAATGGGGTGTTCCAAGACCATGGAATGACCATTTAAACTTCTTAAGAACGCTTAGCGACAAAAGAAGACATAACGATCCAGTAACAAGTTTAGATTTTAGTTTATTTTCAAAAGATTACGCAACATTAAATTCTGAACAAAGAAGGTTCATAATTAACCCATTTAATCATTTTCTTTATGCTAACTTAGGTGAAGATGTTTTAGATATGTTAGTGTTTTATCTTGAAGATCGTGGAATAAGACATGATGAACTGCCTTTAGTATTGCCTGTTTATTTACCTGAAGTTGCTAAAATCTATGAACAAGTAAGAGAAGAAGATACAGCAAAAGCGTTCTGGAATTTTCGCTCAGATTACGATGAAGAAATACAACAGAAAATCCCTATTTTTCCACCAGAAGTTCACAATCTCAGAATGAGAGTATTAACAGATACTCTTCAAATTATGAATAGGATTTATAAAACGACAAACGCCTATGTCCAAAAAATAGAGGAACTAGTAAAAAGTGAATAAAACCTAAACGATTGCGTAAAATAATTCATTTACTCACTTTCGCTGTGCCGATAAGTCTCCAGCGATTGCCAATTCTACGAGATATAGCGATGGTGTCCCCTTCGTTTGCGCAGACTGGTCGTTTGATTTTAATCGTGATTTTTTTCTTTTCTAAACTCGTCACAATACCCGCGGTCGTTGCCGCGTTCACGTTAAGCATTAACGGTTCGCCTTTTTTGATGTGTTCAACATTGAGTTCTTCTTTTGATCCTACAACACGTTGTAATAATAAAGGTTCGAACGTTAATTCCGTCCACACAGGCGGAAGTTTACCTGGTAATCCAACAACAGCGCCGGCAAGCTGATCGGATTTAATGACTGCCGGATCAAGAGTGCTTGCAAGCGCGATGGATCCACCCGGATGCGCTTCCGTAATTTCTGATCGTGCCGTGCGCATGCTTAAAATCTTTGTGCTAAAGGGAATCCAGCGTTCAACACCGCGTTCACTAATCAAATGTCCTGGTGCGATTTCAACCGCATCATTTGCATGAAGAAGTCCTTGTTTTAATGAACCCCCAAAAACACCGCCGGTTAATCCTTTAATCGGTGTTCCTGGTTTATTGACATCGAAGCTGCGTGCGACAAAGAACAACGGGGTTTTTGTCTGGTCACGTTGCGGTGTCGCAACCAATTCCTGGATGGCTTCATAGATATAGTGTAAATTAATGCGGTGAATGGCGGACACAGGAATAATGGGCGCGTGTTCCGCGATCGTTCCTTTGACAAATGCTTTGATCTGCTGATAATTTTTTAAGACTTCATCTTTTGGCACAGAATCTATTTTATTCTGGATAATGATAATTGTTTTGATGCCGATAAGTTGCAAAGCCATAAGATGTTCCCTGGTTTGTGGCTGTGGGCATTCCTCATTCGCGGCAACAAGAAGAAGCGCGCTGTCCATAATGGCTGCGCCGGAAAGCATGGTTGCCATAAGGGTTTCGTGGCCTGGCGCGTCAACAAAAGATACAGAGCGTTGCGCGACTGCTTTGTCACAGCAATGTTTGCTGTTATAGCGATGGTCAGGACATTGGTAGATCGTGATATCCGCGTATCCTAATTTAATGGTAATGCCTCGTTTCTTTTCTTCTGAATGCGTGTCCGCCCAGACGCCGGTAAGACGTTCAAGGAGGGTTGTTTTTCCATGATCAACATTTCCAATAAGGCCAATACTGACAACGGACTGTGGATGCTCAACGACAGAAGAAGATGCGTGTTTCTTGGATATAACCATAAAGAAAGGAAAAAGAGCGGACTTTAAAAAGGTATGGGACTATAATGGAAGGATGTGGATTACGCATAAAAAAGAGCGGTTCAACGTACGTTGCTGTCGTTCGTTATGGAGTCAGGCGCGTGGGTGGATGTTCCGATTATTGCCGGATGAAGACGGACTTCTTTTTGTTTTAAGAAAGGAGAGAAACATGGGATTGCATACCTTTTTTTGTTTCCTCCCGTTGGACATTGCGTATCTGGATAAAGAAAAAAAAGTGATAAAACTGTATAAGCACGTATTACCTTTCACAGGGTATATTCCCGGTGTTCCTGCGCAGTATATTCTCGAATGCAAAAAGATGCGGGGCTTACAGGAGGGGGATAAAATGCGCTGGAGGGGGAAGCATATTTAAAGACGGAAAAGAGGAAAGAGGGGATGATGAGAAAATTTCTTGAGCCAAAAAGTATCGTGCTTGTAGGCGCGTCAAATAAGCCGGGAAAAGTGGGGCATATTCTCGCGAGAAAGATCGTACACTACAAAGGGAAGGTGTTTTTTGTGAATAACAAGGGCGGTTCTCTTCTGGGAAAAACATTCTATCTCTCTGTGAACGATCTTCCTGTGTCCGTTGATCTTGCAATTATCGCGGTGCCCGCTGCAACAGTAAAAGATATTGTTATCGCCTGCGGAAAAAAGAAAATTCCTGCGTGGTGCATTATCAGCGCGGGATTCGCGGAGAGCGGACAAAAAAAATTACAGCGGGAAATTATGGACATTGCGCGGCATTATCGCGCGCGTATCTTGGGACCGAATGTATTTGGCATTGTGAATACGGCCAAAGAATTGGATTTCACCTTTGCAAAGGAAACACCACTGCGAGGGAATATTAGTTGCGTCACCCAAAGTGGCGCGTTATGGAGCATGATTGCGGATTATAGCCAGGAACATCACCTTGGCTTTGCGAAAATGATCAGTTTAGGGGATATGGCAGATCTTGATTTTTCCGACGCGTTAATATCTTTAGAGAAAGATACAGAAACAAACGTCATTCTTGTTTATATGGAGAATATCGAACGAGGAAGAAGATTATTAGCTGTTTTAAAAAAAATGAAAAAACCCGTCATTGTCGTTAAAGGGGGGCGTTCAGAAAAAGGAAATGCGGCGGTTCAATCCCATACAGGACGTATCACTACGCCTTATGAGGTCTATAAAGGAGCGCTACTGCAGGGCGGCGCGACCGTGTGCGAAACAGTACACGACGCACTCGCGCTTGCGAAGAGTCTCAGCTGGCAAACTGCACCCCAAGGAAAGAGAGTGGTCATTGTAACCAATGCAGGCGGTCCAGGGGTGTTATGCGCGGACGCACTGCAGATGCAGGGGCTTGAACTGGTGCATGTACCGGAAAAAATACAATTTAATCTCCCGCCAGCGGCAAGTCAGCGAAACCCGATTGATGTGCTGGGAGACGCACAAGCAGACAGATTTGGAAACGTCTTGTCCCAGTTACGTGCTGTGGGCCACCTGTTTGACAGCGTCATTGTTCTTCTCACCCCTCAGAAAATGAGTGAACCTGAACAGACAGCGCGGGAAGTTATTGCGTTCGCGCGGAAGTCAAAGAAGTTTGTGATCTGCTGTTTTATGGGATACGCGAGTGTAACAGAAGCGAAAAAAATACTGGAAGAAGCGCGTATTCCCTGTTTCCATGATATTGAGGATGTCGCGACAGTATTACAATACCGGACATTTAATCGTCAAAAATAATACGCGCGTCGACAATACGCGCTTCTTTTTCGTTCACAATACACGGATTAATATCCAGTTCACGGATGGCAGGGTGTTTCTGCGCAAACGAAGATAACTGCAGAAGAAGGGGAATAATTTTCGGATACAACGAAGGATGTCCCCGGTGTGCAGCCAGGAGCGCGGATCCCTGTAACGCGTGAAGCATCTGCAGCGCATCGTGTTTGGTGATGGGTAAAACGCGGACGCTCAAGTCATGCAAGGTTTCTGTATAAATGCCGCCAAAAGCGACGGTGAGGACATGACCAAAACTTGCATCCCTTTTTATGCCGAGAAGCAGGGGAATACCCTCAATCATACGCTGTACAAGAATGCCTTCCTTCTTTATAGGTAAACGGTCAAGGGTATGATATGCCTGCAGGAGCGTATCAGGAACAACCGAGAGCTGAACCGCGTTCTTCTCAGTTTTGTGCAATAACGTGGCTGAAGAGATTTTTAAAGCAACAGGATAATGAAGACGGTGTGCGACAGATGCCGCCGTATGTACATCCCTGACAAGCACGCGGGCGATTACAGGAAATCCCGCGTGTTCAAGAAAGTCTTCAGCTTGCCGTTCAGGTAAGATACGCATGAGAAGCAATCAGAGCGTATTGATCTGATGTTCAATTTTTTCAAGTTCGGCATTAAGGCGATCGATTTCTGTATGGTGGACACTTTTTTTTGCTGCGGGTTTCGGCGCTGTAATTCTTGGTTGTTCCTGTGGCTGAATGGGTATGACTGGTGCTTTGACCGCGTTTAGTTGGGGGATTGTAGGAAGGGTATGCGCCACAGGGGGAAGATGTTCTTTTTCTAAAATTTTTTGCTGCGTTTTCATCTCACGCCCGATACGGCCGAGCTGTTTGTATGCTTTTGTCTTTAATACGCGTAAGACCCGGTATTCCTCAAAACGTTTGAGCAGTTGCGTTGTGTCTATCGCCGCGCGTAAAATCGTTTTACGTAACATAACAGGCTGCGGGATTATTACATGCACGGGCGCTGCTGCATGGATCGCTGTTTTCTTTTTTCGTGCTTTGACCGCGTGTTTTTTCATAGCTCTTTCCTAGAGTTCAAACAAGTTCTGGTCAATCGAGAGAAGTTTGTCTTTTAAGGACTGCACATCGTGTTTCCATGCTTCAAGACGCTGTTCTTCCTGCGTACGAATGTCTTCGATGATTTTTAAAAGTTGTTCTGCTTCTGCGACTTTTTCTTTCAGATGATCAACTGCGCGCAAGGCATCTTTATAATGATCAATTTTGATAAAGAGCGGCTTTTCCTGCGTTATTTCTGCGGAGCGCATCGCCATTTTTGGCATGACTTTTCGTTCACGCTGGGGAACGTCACTTTCCCCTGGTTTTTCGACTTCCTGTTTAATCTGGCTGATCGTGGGTTCATATGAAGGAAGAGTCTGCGGTTCAGCATTACTATTCAGCATTTCGTCATGATGCTCTTCAATACTGGGAAATTCAGGCAATGCTGGTAAATGCGATTCCTCTTCAAATACGGGTTTTGGCTTGTTCTTAAAGAATAATCCCAATGAGTCCACCTCTTATAATCTTTCAAAAATGGCGTTGACATATTAAAAACTTTTCTTATTATTGTATAATAGTAAAAAATAAGGTATAAATCCTTATAAGCCCGAATAAAAAGGTTTTTAAATGTTTATATCCAAAAATAGCTATGCTTTTAGTCAAGCAGTTATATAAACATGAAAGTAACCCAGAAGCAAATCGAAGACATGATTGTTTCTATTGCAAGCAAAGAAGCACTGCCTGTCTATAAAGTATTGAAAGATAAAGAGAACGTGAACGAGTTTCTGATTGCGGAAAAACTGAAAATATCCATTAACCAGCTGCGGAACATTTTTTATGCGATGGACAGTTATAATCTCTTAAATTCAACCCGGAAAAAAGACCGCAAGAAAGGATGGTATATCTATTTCTGGACCTTTAATAAGGAGCAGGCGGCTAAAGTGGTGGTGCAGCTGAAGAGGGATCAGATGAAGAAACTGCAGGTACAATTGGATCGGGAAAAACAGCACCAGTTTTATATTTGTACAAACGATCGAACACGCGCGACTATTGAAAACGCGATGGAAAACAGTTTTTTATGCGGGGAATGCGGCAATTTACTCATGCCTGATGATAACGGTAAATCCATTAAGCGCATTAGTAAAGAGATTGAAGAGATTCATACAGAAGTCATGAAAATAGAGGCGTGAAAAGAACATTTTTTGAGGCAAAATATTTTTAAATGTTTGTATATTCCCAAAACAATGGTAAACGAAAAAACATATCAGGGAAGAGGTAAAGATCAGGACGAAGCACTTGCGGCTTTGAAAAAGAGCGGGTCAGATTATGGAAAGATAACGTACGAATGTACCGTCAGCGTAAGAGGCAGTACCTATGCAGGTGAGCGAAGCGAAGATTATGGACGCGCATTTGCGACAGCAATAGAAGCAGCAAAGCTACCCGTACGAGCGGTAAAACCAGGAATGCTCGAAGTCCTTGCAACTGCAGAATCAAAACTGACTGCGCGACCGCAGCCGGCAGGTGCAGAACGATCAATAAAAGGGGGACGAAAGTCAACCGATCTTTTTTAATTTTTTCTATGTCCTCCCCGTTTCCTCCTGAAAGCGTCAAGCATGTTTTTGAGATGGCAGAGCGGGCACGGAAGGACTATCCAAAACGAACCAAGTTTCAGTTGCTTGCAGGAACAGTGCATAATTTTACTAGGGATGATACTGCCTATGGCTTTCGGGATCATTTACATACCGGGTTATATGCCCCCTATCCGCATGAAATGGGAAAAGAAAGCAGGGTATTTACCTTTAATTGTACAACCGTTATTCCGTCAATCTATTTAATTGCAGAAGCGTATGGGTGCAGACCTGAAATTATACAGTTTAAGGGATTTCGTAACAGAAAAAAAGAAAAAGATACGGAAAATCCGAAAGATCCGGCAAATCATTTTTCATTACGGGTCTATCATCCGGAAAAGAACAAGGCATACTTGGTGGATGTGTTTCATAGTATTTTTGGTCAGATTCTTGAAGAAGGCCAGGGATGGATGCGTATCGGCAGAGGAAGGAATTTTGACGCAGTAAAAAGAGAATTTGATGAATATGACGTCTGTACACCGGAAGCATTTGTTGCGATGATGGACCGATTACATGAACCTGGGCCATCATTAGATATGTTAATTGCGGGACAAAAACTGGGAATAAGGACATTCCAGCATATCAGGTGTCCGGAACATGTTTATTTTAATGAAGACAAAGCAGAGATACAAACACGGCTGTACATTCCAAGAGAATTAATCCGCGATCTGGCGATGTTTATCCGACAGAAAGTGACACCCGAAGGAGAAATCGCAGGAACAGAAGTGGATTTATATTCAGCAAAAGACCGATTGTGGGCAATGTTAGTTGATCCCAAGCATATTGCCACCGCTGATTTAAGAGCAATGGATCGTATACGGAGAGAAGTGAATAGCGTATACAAAGCGAAAAAAGATGGTCGTCTTGGCCCTGTGGTAATGAAAAAACAGAACAGAGATCTTGTGCGCCGTCTGGAAGAATGCACCAAATATGGGGAAGAGTTGAAAACACAGGTGTATGCGCGTACATTATATGAAACAGAGGAGCCAAGCAAGAGATATCTCTACACGCCGGAAGAGCAGGATACGTTTCTGTTTGCACAGCACGACCGTAGTTTGGTATTACAAAGGAAAAATAAGAAGATAGAAGATAAATTATGGCGCGTGAATTCCAGATGGGATAAAATGAGCCGCAACGTGAAGAAAAGAATGCGAAGAAAAAATGAAAGAATAGATAAACAGATTACGGAGATAAGCGAAAAAAATAATTTTTTGAATTATTTGCGATACCATAATAGATCTTTATACTGCGCGATCATAGAAAAACATATGTATGCAGAACGATTGGAAGGGATGTCTGCAGAAGATTTGGAAGCAGAAGTACGAAAGAGAGGCGTTGATCCAAATATTGGGCATATGGCAATGGTTGTTGATTTTTTCCCATTTTTGGAGGAAGCAAGAAAAGAATTATTATTGACTAATTTCATGCCGTCCATTCTTGGGAAAGTGAAAGCGCGGTACGCGCAAGAAGCAGAAAAACGATCTGCATAAGGTTTATATTCAGCCAGGCGCAATATTTTAGCATAGGATTTTTTTCCAGGAAAAACGACAGAAGATTTTATCGAATCTGATAAAGAATAAATATTGTAAAAAAATATGTGCGGGGGAAGGGATTCGAACCCTCGCAGGGACTAACCCACAGGATATCCCACTGGCCTAAGACCCAGTCTTAAGTTTCGCAAAGGCGAAATCTGAGTTTCGCAAGGTTATTACCTTCCTGCGCATCTAGTCCTTTCTTTCCCGAAAGAAAAAAAGTTTGACCAGGCTCTGCCCTGAGGATCGAAAAGACGCATCTTCATCGATTACCCCCGCATAAGGGACCTGGTCGTTTGGAATGCGGTTGCACGATGTTTAAAAACGTTTTCTTTTGATAATTACAGGGAAAATGGGAAAAGTTTAGTCAATGTTTATTTTCCGTATGCATTCAATCGGTCAATTCGTGGAGTCTGTTCAGGAGGGCAGCATATTCAGATGGTTTAATATAATATCCTTCTTGAATAAGAAGATTGATTGCGTTAATGGTTTCTGTTTTGTTGAATATATGCTGATGGAATGCCATAAAAATAACAGTGGTTGTTCTGAAGATTTTAATATTATATGTTTTTGCAGCGTTTATAGCAAAGGCATCGTCAATAATTAAAGGTTCTTTTTTCTCCCGGGCTAAAGAAATAGCTTCTGTTTCTCCTTTGCCTAAATGTAAGGGAAGTATAATTGTAGGTTTATGTAGGCGTATCCATTTTTCTTCAAGTGCTTTTTTGATGGGTATGTATCCAGGTTTATCTTCAATGAAAACTTCTTTTTTTACAGCTTCAGGGATACTGATCCTGCCGAATAAACGCTGGAGAACTTCTAATCTGTTAATCCTGCCGAGAAGAATAATAGGCGTAGAATTAGAGATCATCGTAGTTCAGATAAATCTTGTTCAAGGTCTTCGTGTGTGTAATCAGTCCAGTCTATATTCGCTTTTTTTACTAAGGCGAGTATTTCCCATTTTGACAGTCCGCATTCCTCTGCTGCTTTTCCAATGGATTTTGTATGCTCTCTGATTTCTTCCAGAGAATTCTCAATTTTCCATTTGTGCATAGACTGCATCAATAGTCTCCTGATTGCTTCGCTTCGGTCAGTTTGCCATTTATTTTCAACTTTTTCTAAATCTTTGATCATGGCATCATCGATTCGTACAGATATACTTGGCATTGTATTCATTGTCATACATTGTATACTTATATAGTTTTTGTTTTACAATTTTCAGGAAAAAGGCTTAAAAAAGATTTCGTAATATTTTCCGGAAATTTTACAGGATTAGATCACAAGATCGCTAATATCTTTTATATGTTTATATAAACGTAAGAGCTGTTCATTATAGGCTAGACGTTGTTTTATTTGTTTTTCATGGTCACAGGAAAACCATGGGAACGGTGGACGCCAAAAAGTAAAACACAGCTGCAGTCATTAGCAGAAGAGAAGAAACAAGAAATAATACACTTTTTTAAGAAGCACTATCCGCTTACGTAATGATATCAATATCGTGTGGCATACTTTCTTTCATGCCCGCCGGAGTAATACGGGTGAATTGTGCGTGTTGTTGCAGTTCTTTTAATGTGCGTGCGCCACAATAACTCATGCCTGATCGTAACCCGCCTAATAATTGTTTTACGACTTCAGTTACATTGCCTCGGTAAGGAATAACGCCTTCAACGCCTTCAGGAGTCATGTCTTGTAAATTGGTTTCTTGTCGTTCACGTTCGCGTTTGGATAAATTTGCGCCAAATCCTGCCATACCTCTGTAGATTTTGTATTTTTTTCCGCCACGTATGATAGTTTGTCCGGGACTTTCTTCTGTTCCTGCTAATAAATTGCCAAGCATAACCGTTGCCGCGCCAGCAGCGAGTGCTTTGGTAATATCACCAGATGCTTTAATACCACCGTCCGCAATAATCGGGATATCATAGCGTTGTGCTGCGTGTGCGCATGCGAAGACAGCGGTAAATTGCGGTACGCCAGACCCTGTTACAATGCGCGTCGAGCAGACTGATCCGCCTCCTACGCCAATTTTTACACAATCGGCCCCAGCGCTGATCAGATCTTCGGTTCCTTCCGGTGTTGCGATATTTCCTGCGATGATTTCGACATCGCCAAAGGTATCACGTAAGGATCGTATCGTGCGGATAACGTGTTCAGAATGGCCATGCGCGATATCAACAACAAGGACATCTGCGCCTGCATTGAGAAGTGCGCCTGCGCGTTCTAAGTAATCGTCTTTGACACCAATCGCCGCGCCAACAAGAAGATGTCCTTTACGGTCTTTGGATGCGAACGGATGCTGGTCTTTTTTGAGAAGATCTGACGTCGTAATAAGTCCTTGTAAAAATCCATGCTCGTCAACAAGGGGGAGTTTCTCAATGCGATGTTTATGTAAAAGTTCTTTTGCTTTATCTGGTGTAATCCCGAATGGCGCGGTAATCAGATCTTTTTGGGGAGTCATGATCTCCGCAATTTTACGTTTGATATTGTCTTCGAAAAGTATATCACGATTGGTAAGGATGCCCATAAGTTTTCCATACTCATCAACCACAAGCATGCCACTCACATGATAATCACCCATTCGGTGTTTTGCTTCTTCTAAGGTTTGCGTAGGCAATAATGTATAGGGTTTTTCTAAGACAATCCCTTCTGATCGTTTGACTTTTTGGACTTCCACGACTTGGTGTTCGATAGGAAGAAAACGGTGAATAATCCCAATACCTCCTTCACGTGCGATCGCGATCGCCATCGCTGATTCTGTCACCGTATCCATATTCGCGCTGATAATAGGTAAGCTTAACACAAGATTGCGGGTTAAATACGTTCGTGTATCCACGTCTTTACGGGAAACAACGCTCGAACGTTGTGGAATAAGAAGAATATCATCATAACTTAAACTTAAGGGAAATTGTTCAGAACTAAATGAGGGGTGGACAGGATGAGAGGTGACTAACGCTTCAGGGATGGGGTGAGAAACACCTGTTTTTGCGGGGAGAACCATAGCATGAAAGGTATTCATAGAAAAGTAATATAAGCTTTTCGAGAGTTGAATATATGCTGTTGAGTAACTAAAATATAAATAGAAAATTCAACCGGATTTTTTTACTTTGTTTAAGTAATTCACGGTTATTGATTGTGAACTACGCAGCCCTAAAGGGTCTGAGCGTCACGTGAAGTGAACTGTTGACGCTACGCTCATTTTTTTGATTGTTCATCTAGAAAAGTATATCGCATACGCAATTCTCTCAGACCTAAAGGAGTGAAGTGTTCTTGCGCCTAGCTGAATATAAAAGATCAGGCCCTTTTCAGCTCGCCTGTTCATGAGAGCAATTAAAGATGGTTTCTATTGGGAAAAAAGCAGCAAAATTTTTTTATTCATATCGTAATGCGTCAACCAGTTTTTATGTAACAACTAAAACGGGTTTAATAAGCTTTATAAATACAAATCGTAAAAACTACATAAGTATAAAAGAGGGAGAGTATATCCAATTATAAAAAATGGAAACAGTAACAATACCAAAGAAGGAATACGAAAATCTCAAGAAACAGGCAAAGATAGATATGGATTTTCTTCGTCAGATGATGGCGAGTTTAAAAGATATTAAAGAAGGAAAAGTAAGAAGAGTTGCTTAAGTTATTTCTTTCGTACTAAGTTCATAATTTCATCCTGAAAATTATCAAGTAATAACCAGATTGTATTAATGATTTTTTGCTGGTCTTTCTTTTCGCTAATTGCAACGACATAAACAGTGTTGATCGTATCATAGATTAAGTAATAGACCCGGAATTTTCCATGCTTTTTTTCACGAAATCATGCAACACGTAATGGATCACCAACATAAGGGTTTTGAACAAGTTGTTTTTCTATGTTTGCAAGCCAGTCCTTGAATTCTTTTGGATAATGATCTAATTCTTTATCAAATGCGGCAGAATGGTAGATTGCGTAAGGCATAGTGTTATTATTTTTTTTTAAGTATTTAAATGTATAGAAAAATTAATATAAATTATGATTTGTGAAGCGTTTTTATTACTTTTTATTCGTATCGTAACGCATCGACCGGTTTTAATTGTGATGCTTGGTATGCAGGTAACGCGCCGGAAAACGTCCCTATTAAGAACGAAAAAAGCAACGATCCAAGAATAAACCACGGTGAGATCTCTGCGCGGATGAGATCGCTTCCCCAGTATTGTGTGGCAATGAATTGTACAGACTTGCTTAAGCCGATGCCGATAAAAATCCCGATGGCGCCTCCAACCAGGCCCAGTAATCCTGATTCTATGAGGAATATTTTAAGTATATCGTCCGTACGCGCTCCAATCGCCTTCATGATCCCGATTTCGCGCGTGCGTTCTAAGACAGCGGTATACATGGTGTTCATGATGCCGACGCCGCCGACAACCACAGAAATAGAGGCGATGCCGATAATGACTGCCTGGACAATAGAGAGGATCGTGCCAAACGCATTTGCTACGCTCTGGAGTGTTTCTGCGCCGAAATCTTCCTCGCCTTTCTTCTCATGACGGTCCCGTCGTAATCCTTGTTTAATATTTTCTGCAACAGTATTCGGGTCAGCTCCCTCTGTTGTTTTGACAAAGATAAAATCGTACGCGTTTTTTTGTCCGGTAAGTGTTTCATCACCGCTTAGGGTATAGTAGATGCGGTTGTCCCGGATCGGATTGCCTGTTTTGGTGATGGATCCGACAACATGAAAGGCAGTGCCTTCAATTTTGATGGTGTCTCCTGCTTTCAGGATTTTCCCAAAGACGCTGTCCTCTGCTGCCAGCCCGTAGCCTATAAGAAGTTCTCGGGTGCTGCCGCCGCGCAGGTCGCGCCCGTGCGCGATGGTAAATCCCTGGGATTCATAGGAAAGTTTGCGTTCACGGTCATTGTCTGGAACGCCGAAAAGGGTTAAGAATTTCGTGCGGCTGTTATACTGGGTTGTAACAGAGTGAAAGGTGGATCGTGCTGCGCCTTTCACGCCGTTGGCGCGGGTGATAATGCTATAATCATGGTCAGTCATTTTTTTGACGAATGAACCAGGGGGCCCGCCGCTGACGCTACCAGGGGTCACAATAATCTTATCAGTTCCGAGTTTCTGGAATTGATCGCTGATCGCGGTCTGCAGTCCCTGTCCTAAGGAGGTAAGGGATACAAGTGCGGCAATGCCGATGAAGATGCCGATCATGGTGAGCCAGGACCGTAATTTTCTGCGGAAGAGGTTACGGAGCGCGTGAAGAAAATGCTCTTTCATTTTTGTGTTTTAAAATCGCGGTATGCCTGTTTGATATGTTTGGGGCGTAATGCTCTGATAAAGTCGATAAGCGTGGAAAAGATCGTAAAAATGGCGTGCACAAATGCTTTTTTGAAACTTTTCATGCGGATCCAGGGGAGGATGAGGTTAATGGCGAAGGCGATGAGCAGAAGATCAATAAGAAGCGAGACGAGGTGAGAATTCTGGATAAAGCCATAGCGTGTTGCCTGGCTGGTGGTATAGAGGGGGAGATTGAGCGTTTGTACATCTGTATAATCTGTGTTGTAAATATCTTTGTATGTGATCTGGAAGAGGAGTGGTGCTTGTTTTTTTGCGTAAATCGTGAAACTGGCGGTTTGGGAATCATCGGGCTGGATATTGCCGATATAAATCCGGGATTTGGAGAGGAGATCATACGCGGGGTTATCTAGAAGGCGGATTGTGAGGTATTTGATATCAGAGCTGCCGCGGTTGGAAATGCTGACAATGATTTTTCCGTTCGTCTCAGGGGTATGAATGGTTGTTTCATCAAGGTCAAACTGATAGGCGATGGGGGCATTAACAAAAATGCCGACGGTGTCGTCCTGGGTGATCTGTTTGTTGTATTCATCATAGTAATGGAGGCTGAGGGGGACTTTGTAGACATTGGCGGTTGCGCCGGGAAGGACGACAATGTGAAAGGTGGCTGTTTGTTCTGTTCCCGGGCTGATGCTTTTAATTTGTTGTTCTGCGGTGCTTTCGATGGGGGCAAAAGGAACAGAGGCGTTGTTGATGCCTAATTTCACTGAGACATCGCTGATCGCGGCGTTTGCAGCGTTGTGGATGGTAACGGAAATTGTTGCTTCTTTTCCTGGCTCAATATGCTCAGGGGTAACAGTGACGCGTGTCGTCGTGACTGCTGCCTGGCTGTGTTTGAGATCAACAGTAAAGGAGCGCGTGCTGTACGCCTGATACACATGGGAATAAAACTGTAATCCGATTTTATAGGTTCCTTCCTGCACGTCTTTATTTGAGCTGAGATGGAATTTGACCGTCTGTTTTTTTCCAGGCGCGAGACGAGCGATGGTAAGGGTGGGATTTGTGGTGGTGAAAGGAAAGACATCAATAAGGGTTAAGGTATAATCTTTTAATTCTGTATCTTTTAAATTCGTCACTTCAAACCAGACATCCGTATCCTGTCCTGTATAAACAGGGGTCGGGTCAAAGCGGATGAGGTCAATGCGCAGTTCATTTGTATCGGTGATTGCTGTTTGTGAGTCTGCTGAGGTAAATGTGCTCAGTAACGATAAGATACTGAGGAGAAGAATGAATGGTATGAACCTCATGCGGCGATTCTCCCGTCTTTTATAGAGACCGTACGTTTGGCGCGTTGTGCAATGGATTTTTCGTGGGTGACCATGACAATGGTTTTATGGTGGCGTGTATGAAGATCGTCAAGGAGCTGGATGATGGTTTCGCCGGTAGCGCTGTCCAGATTTCCTGTTGGTTCGTCCGCGAGAATAAGGTCAGGATCATTGATTAAGGCACGTGCGATTGCGACGCGCTGCCGTTCACCGCCGGAAAGCTGATTGGGACGATGGTGCATGCGATGATCAAGTTTGACTGCGGAGAGGAGAGATTTTGCTTTGGCAATGCGTTGCGCTTCAGGTTGTTCCTGAAAAATCGTCGGCAGAATCACATTTTCTAACGCAGTAAGGGTAGGAATCAGATTGAATGACTGAAAAACAAAACCGATTTTTTTGCCGCGGATACGCGCTAAGGTATTTTCGTTCATATGAGCGATATTCTTTCCATCAAGAAGAATGGTTCCTTTTGTTGGAATGTCTAAACAGCCGATGAGGTGAAAGGTAGTGCTTTTTCCCGCGCCGCTTGGTCCCTGGACAGCAACAAACTCGCCTTCTTTGACTGCAAAGTTCAGTCCGCGTAACGCGTTGATGTGGATGTTCCCGAGCTGGTATGTTTTCCAGACTTCTTCAAGTTTGATGACTGTTTTCATGGGAGGGTTTATATGCGGGGTCTATATTAATGTTTGGACATAAATATGGATAATGGAAACGAGCTAATTATGTGAACTACTCAGCCCTAAAGGGCCTGAGCGTCACGCGAATTGAATTGTGACAACAGTGCTTGTTGTTTATCTTGAAAGTACGCGTAGTCTACTGCTTTCCAGTGTTTTTGTTGTCCGTGTTCGACGTAGTATTTGACGGCGTCGGCAGTGACGATGCCGACGGTGCGGTAGAAGTATCCTGCGCTCCAGAATTTGTTGCCCCATAATTTGTTCTGG
>OBEQ010395717.1_pt1 | contig 32264 bp, 32 predicted proteins | sample 1670901 | NCBI WGS metagenome assembly OBEQ01 (sample SAMEA104232315, study PRJEB22302) | groundwater metagenome | biome: forest; feature: aquifer; material: groundwater | place: USA | collected 2011-08-07 | depth 5.4 m | reverse complement strand
CCCGCCGCGCGCGCGGGCGGGGGGGGGGGGGGGGGGGGGGGGGGGGGGGGGGGGGGGGGGGGTCGTGTGGGCCCCTCTTCGTTCGGCGAAGCCACCCTCACCCCAACCCTCTCCCGCCAGCGGGAGAGGGAGCAACACAAAACGACCACAGGAGATTCGCACAATGCAGACCGGCCAAGTGGTACAGATCGTCGGGGCGGTGGTGGATGTGGAGTTCCCGCGTGCCGGGCTGCCGAAAATTCATGACGCGCTGCGCATCGGCGCCCGCGACCTGACGCTCGAGGTGCAGCAGCAGATGGGCGACGGGGTGGTGCGGACCATCGCCATGGGCTCGACCGATGGCCTGAAGCGCGGCGCATCGGTGGCCAATACCGGGGCGCCGATCACCGTTCCCGTGGGCTTGCCGACGCTGGGGCGTATCCTCGACGTGCTGGGCCGGCCGGTCGACGGTGCCGGGCCGGTGACCACCGACACCCATCGACCGATCCACCGTGAGGCGCCGACCTTCGCCGATCAGGCGGCCGATCTGGAACTGCTGGAAACCGGCATCAAGGTCATCGACCTGACCTGCCCCTTCGCCAAGGGCGGCAAGGTCGGCCTGTTCGGCGGCGCCGGGGTCGGCAAGACGGTGACCCTGATGGAGCTGATCCGCAACGTCGCCGCCGAGCACAGCGGCTATTCGGTGTTCACCGGGGTCGGCGAGCGCACCCGCGAGGGCAACGATTTCTATCACGAGATGAAGGAAGCCGGCGTTCTCGACAAGGTGGCCCTGGTCTACGGCCAGATGAACGAGCCGCCGGGGAATCGCCTGCGCGTCGCCATGACCGGCCTGACCATGGCCGAGCATTTCCGCGACGAGGGCCGCGACGTGCTGCTGTTCATCGACAATATCTACCGCTACACCCTGGCCGGCACCGAGGTCTCGGCGCTGCTCGGACGCATGCCCTCGGCGGTGGGCTATCAGCCGACCCTGGCGTCGGAGATGGGCGAGTTGCAGGAACGCATCACCTCGACACGGGAGGGCTCGATCACCTCGATCCAGGCGGTCTATGTGCCGGCCGACGACCTGACCGACCCGTCCCCCGCCACCACCTTCGTTCATCTCGATGCGACGCTGGTGCTGTCGCGCAAGATCGCCGAACTGGGTATCTATCCGGCAGTCGACCCACTGTCGTCGACCAGCCGCCAGCTCGACCCGACCATCGTCGGCGCCGAGCATTATCAAGTGGCCCGCGCCGTCCAGGGCACCTTGCAGCGCCACAAGGAACTCAAGGACATCATCGCCATCCTTGGCATGGACGAGCTATCCGACGAGGACAAGCTGACGGTGGCCCGGGCTCGCAAGATCCAGCGCTTCCTCAGCCAACCGTTCTTCGTCGCCGAGGTGTTCACCGGCCAACCCGGCAAATACGTATCACAGGCCGAAACCATCCGTGGCTTCAAGGGCATCGTCGAGGGCCTGTATGACCATCTGCCGGAACAGGCGTTCTACATGGTCGGCGGTATCGACGAGGCGATCGAAAAGGCGAAGACCCTATGACCCTGCATGTCACCCTGGTCAGCGCCGAGCAACAGATCCATGCCGGCGAGGCCGATATGGTCTTCGCCCCCGCCGTGATGGGCGAGGTGGGCGTGCTGCCGCAGCATGCGCCCATGCTCACCCTGATGCGCCCCGGCGCGGTGCGCATCCGCTCGCCCGGGGGCGGTGAGCTGTCGTTCTTCGTGTCCGGCGGCATCCTCGAAGTCCAGCCCGACCGCGTCACCATCCTGTCCGACACGGTGCTGCGCGGCGAGGACATCGACGAACGCGAAGCCGACGAGGCCCGGCAGCAGGCGGAACGGGCGCTCAAGGGCGAACGCGAGAAGCTGGACTATGCCGAAGCCTATGCGCAACTGACAGAAGCGCTGGCCAAGCTGCGGGTGGTCAAGCTGATGAAGGCGCGGCGGGAGGAGTGACGCCGGATGAGCGGCGCAGACTCCAGCAGTTCTCATTATGGCGCTGAGCAACATTTTTCCCCTGCCATGTAAATGCCTTGGAAAAGTCGTTTAACAACAGTGTCCTTCCTGGGAGCGCGGGCATCTTGCCCGCATCAACGACTGGGCCGGCGGAGCGTCGACGTCGTGGGCGGGCAAGATGCCCGCGCTCCCAGGAAGAGCCGCATTTTCATCCCCGGTGGCGCGCGCCTCACGGCGCGCTGGGCTGCGGGAGAGGGGACTCCTGCACCATCCTCGGGCCATAATGAGAACTGCTGCGCAGACTTATCGACAGTTGCATGACGGAAAAGTTTCTGGCTCCATAGGGGGATGGCCGACCTTCGCCGCGACGACCTTCACCCGATGGATCAATGTAAGTACCGTTGTGGATACAATTCCAAATTAAGCATGCCTGCAAGATCTGAGAGACTGTCCGGAAATGAATGAAGCATTTTCAATGCGTCATATTCATCATCCGTCATTCCCGCGAAAGCGGGAATCCATGCCGGCCGCGGAGTCCAGACGGCACCATGGACCCCCGCTTTCGCGGGGGTAACGAACAATGTGGTTGAATCATTTATTTTATTTCCGGACAGTCTCTGATAACGAACATGGCTGGAGGAAGATGCGATGAAATACAAAAAATTAATGAAGATACTATTTATTATTTTGCTATTGATCACAATGGTTCCGCTATTAGTTATTATAATTGCCGCATACACATTTACTCCTCCATTTCGGCATGTATGCGAGAGAGCCGCAGTTCATATGAACATTGCGTGCAGCCAATGCTTTATAGGAGATTTTGCGGATTGCATCCATGAACATTTCCCCGTGGGGTCTGACGCGGAAAACCTAGATAAATATCTACATGCATTAGATTTCTCGAGACACGATAATAAATTGAACATCGTATATATTGGACCAAAAGGCAGAGAATCATATAGGATTCGAGTTGTTGTTAATTTAGACGAACATCAAAAGATGATCACAAAATTACACGTTGGATTTTAGGTGACCAGAGCAATTTTCAATCTATGTATTGAATCATATGTAGTCTAAAAATGTTCTTATGATTTATTTATAGACGCCAAGCGCTACCCCGGGCGTCCAGCCCATTCCATGAAACGTTGAAGCCGCAGCAGCGCGCTCCAAGCCGAACCGCCTACAAACAGATTTTATTAAGACGGTATGCATCCTGCGCAGGTTTGACAAGCAACCCAATCAGCCCCCCAATGGGGCATCTTCGATTGCAGGTTGATAGCATTGAGCCCCCTTCGACCGTCATCTCTGCCAATCCGGGGAATGGAATTTCCTTCCCCCCACTAGTGCCATGATGTATTTTCGAGCAATCTTCTCCTTAGCATAATAATTGGACATGCTGGCCACCTTCCGCATCCATTGGAAACTGACCCTGCTGTCGGCCACATTCCTGGTGCCGATCGCCCTGTTGACCTGGTTGCTCATCGCCCAGAGCTACAAGGACATCAACTTTGCCGCCAAGGAGCAGGACGGCAGCCGCTATGTGGCGGCCCTGCGCGAGGTGATGGTGCCGCTGGCGGCGGGGGATGCGGCCGGGGCGGTGGTGGCGCTGGGAGCGCTTGAGCGGGTCGACCATGCGGTGGGCGGGGCGATGGCGCTGGATGACACGGCCAAGGCCGTGACCGACGCCGTGCATCGGGCCGCCCAGTCCGGCACGGTGGCGGCCGGGCGCGAGGCGCTGGCGGCGGTGCATGATCTTATCGCCCGAGTCGGCGATGGCTCGAACCTGATCCTCGATCCCGATCTCGACAGCTATTACACCATGGATCTGGTGGTGGTGAAGCTGCCGCTGGCGGCGGTGCAGTCGCTCAAGGTGCTGGACGGCGCCCAACGGGTGCTGACTCAGGCACAGCCGTCGCTGGCCGACGTCGCCGCCCTGCAATCGCGCCTGGGCGAGTTCACCGGTACATTGACGGGCATTGCCGGGGCGCTCGAGAGCGGCTATCGCGGCAACCCGGATGGCAGCCTCAAGGCCGCCTACGAAGCGCCCTTCGCCAGAGTCCGCACGGCCGCCCGCGCCTATGTCGATGCCGTCGAGCGGATTGCCGCGACGATTGCCGACGATTCGGCGGCCCGCCCCGACGCGGCGGAGCTGTCACGCCTCCAAGGGATGTTCCTCGGTCAGAATCGCATTGCGTGGGAGCTGTCCGGCCGGGAACTCGACCGGCTGCTGGCCGCGCGCATCGCCGGTTTTCAGACCAAGCTGCTGTGGAGCCTGGGGACGACGGGGCTGGTGCTGGTGCTGGCCGGGCTGCTCGCCTTGTTCATTGCCCGCTCGATCAGCCGGCCGATGGCCGAACTGGTGTCGGTGATGCGGGTCATGGCGGCGGGCGACCTGTCGGTCGCGGTGCCCGACTGCGAGCGGGGCGATGAGGTCGGCGCCCTGGCCGTTGCCGCCGCCGAAATGCGTCATCACCTGCACGCCCTGGCCACCCAGGTCACCGCCCATGCCGAGGTGGTCCATCGCGCCGCGCAGAAGATCGCCGAGGCGGTGGAGGCCCAGGCCGCCACGTCCAGCCAGATGTCGGCCTCGGTGGCTGAGATCACCTCGACCATGGAAGAGCTGTCGGCCTCGTCGACGCAGATCGCCGAGCACTCCAGTTCCGTGGTGGATTTCGCCAACCTGACCTGGGAGCACAGCAAGAAGGGCACCGACGCCATGCAGCTGGTGACCTCGAAGATGCGGGACATCCAGGGCGACAATCAGACCTCGCTGCGCGAAATCATCGAACTGGGGGCCAAGTCCAAGGAAATCAGCAAGGTGATGAAGATCATCAACGCCATCGCCGACCAGACCAAGCTGATCGCCTTCAACGCCGCCCTGGAATCGGCGAGCGCTGGCGAGGCCGGACGGCGCTTCGGCGTGGTCGCCGCGGAAATCCGCCGGCTGGCCGACAGCGTCACCGATTCGACCGGCGAGATCGAGACCAGGGTCGGTCAGATCCAGGATTCCATCGACCGTCTGGTCATCACCTCGGAGAAGGGCGCAACCGGCATCGCCGCCGGCATGGCCGCCACCACCCACACCGCCGAGCGCCTGAACGAACTGGTCGGCGCCGCGCAGCAGACCACCAGTGCCGCCCGGCAGATTTCCCTGTCCACCCAGCAGCAGAAGACCGCTTCCGGTCAGGTGGTGGTGGCGCTGCGCGAGATCGTCTCGGCCTCCAGCCACACCGCCCAGTCGATCAGCCATATTTCGCAGATCAGCAAGGACATGGCGCGGATGTCGGCCGAACTCGACAGCCATGTCGGCCAGTTCCGCCTGACCGACCGGGCGACGCATCTCTCTCTGCGCCAACCGGCTGCGGCAGAGACCTGATCCATGGCGGGGCCGATCCGCGTTGTCATCGCTGACGACAGTTCCCTGGCGCGATCGCTGCTGCGTTCCTATTACGCCGACGATGGTGATTTCGACATCGTCGGCGAGGCCCGCAACGGTCGCGAGGCGGTGGAGATGGTGCGCCTGCTGCGCCCCGATCTGGTCACCATGGATCTGGTCATGCCGGTCATGGGCGGGCTGGAGGCCATTGAGGAGATCATGGGCCATCGTCCGGTGCCGATCCTGGTGGTGAGCAGCGTCGCCGACGCCAGCAATGCCTATGCCGCGGTGGCGCGCGGCGCGGTCGACGTGACCGGCAAGCCCAGCCCGGTGGCCGACGACGTGGCCGAGTTCATCGCCAAGTCCAAACAGGTGGCCAGCGTGCCGGTCATCACTCATATCCGCTCGTTGCAGGTGCGTCGCCAGACCGAGCGAACATCCGCCGCCCAGCCCGCCGCCGCTCTCCCCGGCTGTGGCGGTCGGGTGTTCGCCATCGCCGCTTCGACCGGCGGGCCTCAGGCGCTGGCGCGGATTCTCGCCACCCTGCCGGCCGATTTTCCCTGCCCGCTGCTGATCGCCCAGCATATTTCCGACGGCTTTGCCGCCGGCATGGCCGACTGGCTGGGGTCGCTGTCGCGGCTGCCGGTCCGGCTGGCCCGCGGTGGGGAAATGCTGACGCCCGGGACCGTCCTGGTGTCTCCGTCGGAAAGCCATATGACCGTGTCCCCGACCGGCATCGTGCTGTGCCCGCGCCTGCCGGACGACCTGTACCGGCCGAGTTGCGATGCCCTGCTGAGCAGCGTCGCCACCGTGTATGGCCGTCGTGCCATCGGCATCGTTCTGACCGGCATGGGCAGCGACGGCGCGGGTGGGCTCGAACGTATCCGCCAGGCCGGCGGTCAGGCCATCGTCCAGGATGAAGCCAGTTCGGTGGTGTTCGGCATGAACCGGGTGGCCATCGAGCGAGGTCTGGCCCATCGCGTCCTGCCGCTCGATGCCATTGCCGGGGCGCTGCTGGAGATGGCTCGGCCGCAGGTCGGGCGAGAGGTGGTCGGATGACCGCGCCCGCGCTGCACGCCTTCAAGGATCTCATCGCCCGCCGCTGCGGCCTGGTCTTCACCGGTCCGGCGGAAGATACGCTGGCCGAATCGGTGGCCCGGCGCATCGCCGCGACGGGAGCGCACGGGCCGTCGGGCTATTTTACCCAGTTGCTCGGCGATGACACCGAGTTTCACGAGCTGGTGGCGCTGCTGACCATCAACGAGACCTATTTCTTTCGCGAGGCCGAACAGCTCGCCCTGCTGACCGAGCGCCTGATTCCCCGGCTGCTCTCCCAGCGGGTCGGCGGGCTGCCGCTGCGCATCCTCAGCGCCGGCTGCTCCACCGGCGAGGAACCCTATTCCATCGCCATCGCCCTGCTGGAACGGTTCGGGGATGCTGCCGGTTCGCTATGCTCGATCATCGCCGGCGATATTGATCATCAGGCCCTGGCGCGGGCCCGGGCTGCCACCTACAACGCCTATTCGTTCCGTGGTGTTGCCGAGGACGTCAAGCAGCGCTGGTTCCGTCGCGAGGGTGATTTCCTGGTGGTCGACCCGCGCGTGCGGGCGCTGGTGAGCTTCCAGTACCTCAATCTGCTGTCACCGGAGCCGACCGCCGCGGGTCTGGATGTGGTGTTCTTCCGTAACGTCTCGATCTATTTCGACCCCGAGACGCGGCGGACCATTCAGGCCAATCTGTGCCGCCGGATGAACGACCCGGGTTTTCTGGTGGTCGGCGGCAGCGAGACTCTGGCCAATGATCTTGGCCTGATGACCCTCGAGGAGGACGGCGGGCGCTTCTATTTCGCCAGGACCAGCGCGGCGGCGCGGACCCCGGTGCTGCCGATGCCGCACCCGATGCCGGCCCCGGTGCTGCCCGTTGAGTCGGTGCTGCCGCCGCCCCCCATTCCCGCCCCGATGCCCGAGGATGTGGCGGCCGCGGTGCGGGGACTGCTGCTGGACGGCTGGCAGCATCTGCAACGGCAGGCCTATTCGGAAGCCCTGGCGCTGGCGGAAGCGGCGCTGCGGCGCGACGAGTGGTCGGTCGACGCCTGTGTGCTGCTGGGGTTCGTCGCCCGTCGCCGGGGCGACCCGGAGGAGGCATTGCGCCGGTTCCGCCAAGCCGCTTATGCACGGTACCACTGCTGGCCGGTGCATTATTACCTGGGCGAGATTCACCGGGCCGCCGGCCGCGACGAGCCGGCCCGCCGCGCCTATCGCGTCGCCCTGCAACAGCTCACCGAGCAGCCCGATCCCGACGGCGGCTTGGTGCTGCCGCTCGATCTGCCGCTGGCCGATGTGCGCCTGCTATGCGCCCATCATGGCGGCACCGCACCGCCCACCCCGGTCCGGTGAGCGGCCATGGCACTTGATGTCAAACGGTTCATTGGCCGCTTCGTCGAGGAGGCGCGCGAGCATCTGCGTCTGATCGCCGAGGGCCTGCCGGCGTTGCAGGCTGATCCGGCCGACCGCGCCGCGCTGGACGGCATTTTCCGCTCAGCCCACACCATCAAGGGCTCGTCGCGGATGCTGAAGCTGACGCCGATCACCGAGACGGCGCATCGCATGGAGGACGTGCTGGGCGCCCTGCGCGAGGGCAGCGCGGCCTTCACGCCCGATATCGGCCGGCTGCTGCTGCGCGCCGTCGATGTCCTGGCCGCTCAGGTCGACACCGTCGCCGAAGGCGGTGAACTGGCCGCCGCCGATCCGGCATTGGGCGCGGCGCTGGCAGCGGCGTTGCAAGGGGAGACGGCCCCCGCCGCGGCTCCCCAACCCGCGCCTGAGCCCATCCCCACCCCCCAGCCGGCTGCGGTCGAAGCGGTCCGGCTGCGCTCGGTCGAGACGGTGCGGGTGCCGCGCGCCCGGCTGGACGAACTGATCAAGCTGATGGGCGAGGTGGTATCGAGCCACCGTCGATTGCGGGAGCGGCTGGGCGATCTGCGCCGGCTGGAGCGCCGGCTCGACCTGGATGGCGACGCGGCGGCGGCCCTGCGCGGCTTCGCCCGCGACTTCAAGGACGATGTGCTGACCCAGACGCTGCTGACGGAGGATCTGCACGCGCGGGCCCTGGTCATGCGCATGCTGCCGCTGGCGCTGGTGTTCGAGCCGGCCGCCCGCATGGTGCGCGACCTCGGGCGATCGCTGGGCAAAGAGGTGGAGTGTACTGTCGACGGCATGGAGATCGAACTGGATCGCCAGCTTATCGACGGCCTGGGCGACCCGCTGCTGCATCTGTTGCGCAATGCCGTGGACCATGGCGTGGAAACTCCGGCGGCGCGGCAGGCGGCCGGCAAATCCGGCAGTGCCACGGTGCGGCTGTCGGCCCGTCAGGATGGCGGCTGGGTGGTTATCGAGATTGCCGATGACGGCGCCGGCCTGCCGCTGACCGCCATTCGCGACAAGGCGGTGCGCAAGGGCGTGCTGACCGCCGAACGGGCGGCGGCGCTCAGCGAGGCCGAAGTGATCGACCTGATCTTCCTGCCCGGCTTCAGCACCAGCGCGATCATCACCGACCTGTCGGGCCGAGGCGTCGGCCTGGACGTGGTCAAGCGCCGCATCGTCGACGACCTTCAGGGCACCATCGGTGTCGAAAGCCGCTCCGGCATGGGCACCCTGTTCACGCTGCGGCTGCCCCTGTCGCTGGCGGTGCTGCGGGTGCTGCTGGTGGCCGCCGGCAACGAGGTGTTCGGGTTCGCCGGCCAGTATGTGGACCAGCTGATCGAACTGCCGGCCGATCGCCTGCTGACCGTCGCCGAACGTCAGGCGGTGGTCATCCAGAACGAATTCGTCCCGGTGGTCGGGCTGGCCGGACTGGTCGGCCTGCCGGAAAATTTCGTGCCGGGAACGCCGCTGCTGCTGGTGGTGGTGCGGGTCCGCCATGAAAAATTGGCGCTGCGGATCGACCGACTGGTCGACGAAAGCGACATGGTGATCAAGCCCTTGCCCGAGCATCTGCGTTGCCTGCCGCTGCCCTCCGGGGTGGTGACCACCGGCCGCGACGCCCTGGTGAGCGTCCTGCACGCTCCGGCGCTGCTGGAGCGTGCACAACGGGAGCGGCGGGCTCCCGGCACCATCGCCGCCGTGGTTCCAGCCGAAGCGGCACGCCGCAACTTGCGGGTTCTGGTGGTCGACGACTCCCTCAATACCCGCGAGATCGAGAAGGACGTGCTGGAAGCGCACGGCTATCAGGTCACTCTGGCCGAGGACGGTGCCGACGGCCTCAACAAGGCGCTGAGTGAACAATTCGATGCCGTCCTGACCGATGTGGAGATGCCGGTCATGGACGGCTTCAGTCTGGCGGCGGCCCTGCGCCGCGACGAACGCTATCACGCAACGCCGATCATCATCATCACCTCGCGGGAAAAGGAAGAGGATCGGCGGCGCGGCGTTCAGGTCGGCGCCGATGCCTACATCGTCAAGAGCGATTTCAGCCAGGGCAGTCTGGTGGATACGTTGAAGGCTCTGCTGGGGTGAGAGTTTTTCGCCAATGAAGTGACCTTCATTGGCACGCCCTCGCCGGGCGCGCTCCGCGCTTGGCCGCCGCCGCAATGGCGGCTGGATACCGGGGGCCATGGGTCAAAGGTCAAGGTCGCTGGTATGAGACGTTTTTTTGGGGGGACAGACACATGCGTATTCTGGTCGTCGACGACGATGCTCTGGCCAGCGAGATGACGGCCGCGGTGCTGGAGGATGCCGGCCACGAGGTGGTGACGGCCGACAATGGCGTCGCCGCCGCCGAAATGCTGGATGGTGTCGAGCTGGTGGTGTCGGATATGAACATGCCGCTGATCAGCGGCATCGAGCTGTTCCGCGCCCTGCGCGATGAAGGCCGCGATCTGCCCTTCATCCTGCTCAGCGCCGACGATCCGGCGACGCTGCTGGCCCAGGAACCGCGGCTGGAGTCTTGCGTGCCCAAGGACTTTACCATCGAGACGACCTTGCCCGCGGCAATCGAGGAGGTGTTCCGTCGCCGCAGCGGTCATTGACCGGCAGCGTTGACGGAGAAGCGACATGGAAAAGCGGACCCCGACCCTGCGTGAGAAGGTGGCGCAACTGCGCCGCACCTATCTCGGCAAGCTGCCCGAGACCCTGGCCCGTATTCGGCTGCTCGGCGACCGGCTGGGGGCCGGCGCAGCCGCGGAACTGGGGGAGGGACTGTTCCACGCCTTCCACAGCATCAAGGGAACCGCCGCCTCGCTCGGCCTGCCCGAGATCAGCGATGTCGCGGCGATGGCCGAGGCCAGTGCCCGGGCCGGGACGCTGACCGCCGCCGAAGTGACCACCATCCTCGATCGCCTGGACGGATTCCGCCGCACCGCCCTGGACGGTCCCGAAGCGGTGGCGGAGCCGGCCGCGCCGACGGCCGAGACCCCGCGCCATCCCAGCCGCCGCCGCCTCTATGTCTGCGACGACGAACGGAGCATCGGGGAACAGCTTGAGGCCCAGCTATCATGCTTCGGTTATGCGGTCACCCTGTTCGACGACCCGAAAGCCCTGCATCAGGCGGTGCTCGCCGCGCCCCCCGACGCGGTGATCATGGATATCGTCTTTCCCGATGGAGTCAGCGGCACCGACATGGTTTCAGCCCTGCAACGGGATCTGACGGCGCCGCCGCCGGTGGTGTTCATGTCGACTCAGCGGGATTTCGACTGGCGGCTGAAAGCCGTTCAGGCCGGAGGCCAGGCCTATTTCCTGAAGCCGGTCAAGGTTACCGATCTGGTCGACACCCTGGACGTGCTGACCGCCCGCTACGAGCCCGAGCCGTTCCGCGTCCTGGTGATCGACGACGAGCCGACCGTCGCCAGCTATCACAGCGCCATCCTGGAACAGTCGGGCATGGTGACCCGGCTGCTGCATGAGCCGGCCGAGAGTCTCGACGTGCTGGCCGAGTTCAAGCCGGATCTGGTGCTGATGGACATGTACATGCCGCAATGCAACGGGCACGATCTGGCACGGCTGATCCGCCAGATCCCGGAATTCGTCAGCCTGCCCATCGTCTTCCTGTCCAGCGAGACCGACAAGGTCAAGCAGGTGTCGGCCCTGCGCGTCGGCGCCGAGGGTTTCCTGACCAAGCCGATTCAGCCCGACGACCTGATCAGCGCCGTCGCCATCCGCGCCGAGCGCATGCGCACGCTGCGATCGCTGATGGTGCGCGACAGCCTGACCGGACTGTTCAACCACACCTTCCTGTCGCAATATCTCGAGACCGCCCTGGCCAACGCCCATCGCTCCGAGGGGCAATTGTGCTTCGTCATGCTTGATGTCGACCATTTCAAGCGGGTCAACGACACCTATGGCCATCCGGCCGGCGATCAGGTGCTGGTGGCGCTGTCCCGCGTCCTGCAACAACGGCTGCGCCGCGCCGACACGGTCGGCCGCTACGGCGGCGAGGAGTTCGCGGCGATCGTGCAGAATGTTTCGGCGGCCGAGGCACGGCAGATCATCGACGGCATCCGCGAAGACTTCTCCAACGTGGAATTCCGCGCCGGAGACCGGACATTCTTTTGCAGCTTCAGCGGCGGTATCGCCGTCTCGCACCCGGACTCCTGCGCCGAGGATCTGACCGAAACGGCGGACCGGGCGCTGTATGCCGCCAAGCATGGGGGTCGCAATCGCATCGTGGTGGCCGGAGAGGACGCATGAGCGACGACACGCCCACCCTCGAGCAGATCCTGGCGGTACGGCGCGGCGCTGCGGCGGCGGTGGTCGATGTCGATGTGCCAATGGTCAAGCTGGTGGTCTTCAGCCTGGATGGCGGCTGGTACGCCTTTGCCGCCGACCGCATCGCCGAGGTACTGCCCGACTGCCCGGTCTATTTCCTGCCCGGCTGCCCGCCCTCGCTGGAGGGGGTGATTCATGTCCGCGGTGACGTCGAATCGGTGATCCGGCTGCGGGTCGTGCTCGGTCTGGCGCCGGCCGCGGCGGGGACGCCATCCCGTATCCTGATCGGCCAGGCCGCGGCCATGCGCAGCGGCCTGCGCGTCGACAGCGTCGAGGACGTGATCGACGTGGTCGCCGACAGCATCCAGGCGCCCCCGAACACCATCGCCGAGTCGCTGAAGCCGCTGGTGCGCGGCATCGCCACGGTGCGCGGCCATCTGGTCACGGTGCTGGATCTCGACCGCCTGTTCGTCGACTACCGCGCCGGCCTGGGCTGACGCCATGGACGGGCGGTTCGAAGTGGTGTGTTTCACGGCCGGCGGCAGTCGCTTCGCCGTCGAGGCCCGGCAGGTTCAAGCCATGCTGGAAGCACCGCCCCTGAACGCCATCGCCGCCGAAACGCTGCTCGGCCTGCCGACGGCCGAGGGCGGGCGGCGGCGCTGGCTGCACTGCGGCGGGCTGTGTCTGGAAGTCTCGGAGCCGGTCCGGCTGGCCTCGCTGACCGTCGACCACATCCACCCCCTGCCCCCCCTGCTGGCCGCTCGCCTGACCCTGCCGGGCGCCCGAGCCCTGGCCTTCGATGCCGACGGTCTCCTGCTGGTGATCGAGGTGCCACACAGGGAACATCAGGAAGGACTTGTTTTTCTTGTTATGGAACCTTAAAGGTGCCACGCTAAGCTATGGAAAAGTCGAGGCCGACATACGATCTGGATACTCTCAGAGGCTGTTCGGAAATAAAACTAAGTGATTCAAGCGCATTGTTCGTCACCCCCGCGAAAGCGGGGGTCCATGGCGCCGCCTGGAATCCGCGGCCAGCATGGATTCCCGCTTTCGCGGGAATGACGAGGGATGAATAATGACGCATTGAAAATGCTTCATTCATTTCCGGACAGCCTCTCAAGGTGGCAGCCATGACTGACAGAACCTGTCATGAATGTGGTGCGGTAATGGTGCGTGATACACGACATCAAACATTCGAGTACAAAGGGCAGACAATCATGATTGATCAGCCTGGTTTGTACTGCACATCCTGTAACGAAAGCTTGTTGATGCCGGAGGACATGGCTGCGACCGATCCGCTGTTTGAAGCTTTCCGCGACCATATTGACGGCATCCTGCCTCCGGCAGAGATCAAGCGTATCCGCAAAAAGCTTGAGCTGCGTCAGAAGCAAGCCGGTGTCGTGCTGGGTGGTGGAGCATCGGCCTTCCACAAGTACGAATCCGGCGTCGGCAAGCCGTCGCTGGCCATCTCGAACTTGCTGCGGCTGCTTGACCACGATCCAAGCCGGTTGCGGGAGATAACGGGGCATCAGGCTGACGAGGCGCGTGGACCCTGAGCAGGCTCATTCTGGAGGGCAGAGTTTCGCCGCAGGTCGTGCAACACGCTGCCACCGACAAAAAACCCCGCCGTTGCCGACGGGGTCAGTTGGGAGGAAGCGCGGCAAGGCGAGCGGTCAGCAAAGGCTGAACCGGAATTGGTGGCCGGTGCGGGCGAACCCTTCGACCAGACGGCGGACGTGATCGAGCGTGGCATTGACGATCAGAAAGGGACGCTCATCCTGATAAACAAGATAGTTGGCGTACATGGCTTCTCTCAGGGGGGGGTGGGTCAGTTTGGCAGCGATTCGTCTTCTTCGTGTCCGTCCAACTCGGCCAGGATCGAAGTGATGATCTCGATCGGAATAGGCCGTTCGCGCCGCTGATCGCGGACCCAGTCATATTCCCGCAGGGCAGGTTGCTCGCGGTAAGCTTGGTCGCGGACCATTTCCGGCATCTCCGAGCGACTATCCCAATCGTCCTGCATCTCTGTCTCCCGCCTCGTCGGTGGTAGGGCATTGGTGATAGGACCAAGGTATGCCTTAGGGCGGCTCGATACCAGTCTATCGAAAGAGGTAGGACCACCTGATGCGGCCGGCTATCCCAAGGAAACCGCCGTTCCGGCCCGGCTATGTCTTCGGTCGAGGCTCGGGGGCCGGAAATAAAAAACGCGCCCGCCTCCTTATGGAAGCGGGCGCGCCGATTCGAGCCTATGCCAAACAGTTCGCTCGCCGGTATCAGAACCAGCCTTCGAGCAGGCCCTTGCGGCGCCGCTTGATGATGGGCGACTCGCCGTCGGTCACCGACTGGCCGAGCGCCTGATTTTCCCGCAGGCGCTGCTGTTCCTTCCCGGCATCGAGCAGGCTGGCCGGGGTCTCCTGCTTGCGCCAGAACACCAGGCGTTCAACCACCGTGCGATCGGCTTCGGCCAGGGCGGCCAGTTCGCGATTGACCAGACCGCGGATATTGGGTTCAGTCTGTTCGGCGCCGGCCTTGCTCAGCAAAGCGGTTTCGCCGCTGCTGCGGCCCTTGCCGTTGAGGCCGCTCTTGCCGGTGAGCACGGTCTTGGCCTGATCCCGGGTCGACGTCTCCTGCGGTCGGGCGGCACCGGGCTCCGGCGGGCGGAGCTGATATTCCGGCGGCAACGACAGCGGGGCGCGGGCGACGACGTTGAACTCGTCGGGCGCCACCTTCTCGAAGCCCAGCATCTTCTTCGTATCGCTACAGCCGGCCAGCAGCAGCGACGCCATCCCGGCCGCGGCCAAGGCGCGCAGGGCGGGGGTGTGGTTGGGTGATACCTTGGTCATGGCATATTCTTATGCGATTTGGCCGAGCCGAACAAGACGTTCGCGATCAACAGGCCCATCCTGCGGAAATTGCCCAACCGCGGGTCACGCGACATCCTTGGGAACCCGGGGCTGGAGGAACATGGCGTCGATCAGCAGCAGCATGGCGCCGATGGTGATGCCCGAATCGGCAATGTTGAACGCCGGCCAGTGATAACCGGCCACATGCACATCAAGAAAGTCGGCGACCGCGCCGAAGCGGATGCGGTCGATGACATTGCCCAGCGCCCCGCCGACGATCATGCCCAGGCCGATGCGCAGCAGCGTATCCTTGCTGCGCACCATCCACACCGCCAGCCCGGAGCAGATCGCCAGCGACAGGGCGGTGAGCATCCAGGCGTTATAGGGCGAGCTGCCGTTGTTGAAGATGCCGAACGAGACGCCGCGGTTCCACGCCATGACCACGTCGAAGAACGGCGCCACTTTGATGGAATAGGCGACATAGAACGGCGTCTCGACGACTCCGGCCGGCCGCATCAGTTTTTCCACCACCAGCCATTTGCTCAACTGGTCGAGCAGCAGGGTCACGATCGCCAGCAGCACGCCCAAACGCATGTCTCAGGCCTCCTGCGCGGCAACGGCATCCGAACACCGGCCGCACACGCCTTCATGGGCGTGGCTGCCGACTTCGGGCAGAACCTTCCAGCAGCGCAGGCATTTGGTGCCGTCGGCCGAACCGGACACCACGCCCACCTCGGCCACGTCGTCGAGGCGAAAGGCGGTGTCGGGGGCCGGGGCGTAGATCAGACCGATGCCTGAGGTGATGGCGATTTCCGCCAGATCGACCCCCTCGAGCATGGGGCGGTATTGCTCGCCCACATAGACGGTGGGAGCGGCCTGGAGCGACGAGCCGATGCGCTTGGCGGCGCGCTCGATTTCCAGGGCGCCGGTGATGACGCGGCGGACGTCGCGCACCTTGTCCCACTTGGCGGCCAATACCTCATCCTGCCAGGCGGCCGGCAGATCGGGGAAGGTGCGCAGATGGACGCTGCCGTCGTCGCCGGGGTTGCGGGCCAGCCACGCCTCTTCCGCGGTGAAGCAGATGAACGGCGCCAGCCAAGCGGTCAGGCAGGTGAACAACTGGTCCATGACGGTGCGCGTGGCGCGGCGGCGCAGCGAGTCGACGGCATCGCAGTACAGCGTGTCCTTGCGGATGTCAAAATAGAACGCCGACAGGTCGACGGCACAGAAGGTGTGCAACTCGGTGAACAGGCCGTGGAACACCAGATCATTGCATGATTTGCGCACCTGCTGGTCGATTTCGCCGATGCGATGCAGCACCCAGCGTTCCAGCTCGGGCATCTGGTCATGGTCAAGCCGCTCGGCCTCGGAGAAGCCCTCCAGCGCCCCCAGCAGGTAGCGCAGGGTGTTGCGCAGGCGGCGGTAGATGTCGACCTGACTCTTGATGATCTCCTTGCCGATGCGCAGATCCTCGGAATAATCCGAGGCCATCACCCACAGGCGCAGGATGTCGGCGCCGTACTGGGCCACGACGTCTTGCGGGGCGACGGTGTTGCCCAGCGACTTGGACATCTTGCGGCCCTGCTCGTCGAGCACGAAGCCATGGGTCAGCACCGCGTCATAGGGCGCGCGGCCACGGGTGCCGCACGACTCCAGCAGCGAGGAATGGAACCAGCCGCGATGCTGGTCCGAGCCTTCCAGATACAGCGAGGCCGGCCAGGTCAGATCGGGCCAGGCATCGCCTTCCAGCACGAAGGAATGGGTGCAGCCGGAGTCGAACCAGACGTCGAGAATGTCGAACACCTGATCATAGTCGGCCGGATCGTAGGCATCGCCGAGGAAGCGGCGGGCATCGCTGGCGAACCAGGCATCGGCGCCCTCGGCCTCGACCGCCTGAACCACACGTTCGAGCACCGCGGCATCGCGCAGCGGCTCGCCGGTCTTCCTGTCGACGAACACGGTGATCGGCACGCCCCAGGCGCGCTGACGCGACACGCACCAGTCAGGCCGGCTTTCAACCATCGAGAAGATGCGGTTACGGCCGCCGGCCGGCACCCAGCGGGTATCGTCGATGGCGGCCAGCGCCTTGGCCCGCAGCTCGTTCGTCTCCATCGAGATGAACCATTGCGGCGTGTTGCGGAAGATCAGCGGCGCCTTCGAACGCCAGGAATGCGGATAGGAGTGGACGATCTTGCCATGAGCCAGCAGGGCGCCGGCATCCTGCATGGCCTGGATGACCTCTTTGTGCACCTTGAACACATGCTTGCCGGCGAACATCGGCACATGCGCCAGATAGGTGCCGTCATCGCCGACGGTCTCGGGCACCGGCAGGCCGTGCTCGCGTCCCAGATGCCAGTCGTCTTCGCCATGGCCGGGAGCGATATGGACGAAGCCGGTACCGGTGTCGGTGGTGACGAAGGAGCCATCCAAGACCGGGACATCAAAGTCATATCCCCCTCGTCGCAGCGGATGATGGCAAATCACGCCATCCAACATCCACGACTCTACAGTCCGCAACTCCTGGAAACCAATAATACCAACATCTCGGCAAAATTGTTCTAGACGCCCCTTGAGTACAATAAGCTTCTCGCCTGTTCTTCCAAGATACTTCTTTGGGTCTGCATCCGTGACGTTAATTAGGACATAATCATCCATCGCTGATTTTGCGATAGCGCGGTTGCCTGGCATCGTCCAAGGTGTCGTTGTCCAGATAACAATGCTGGCTCCGTGGAGTTCTTCAGCGGAATGGACCACCGGGAACTTGACCCAGATGGTGTAGCTGGTGTGGTCGTGGTATTCGACTTCGGCCTCGGCCAGGGCGGTCTTTTCCACCACCGACCACATGACCGGCTTGGAGCCCTTGTAGAGCCCGCCATTCATCAGGAACTTGCCGAGTTCGCGCACGATCTGCGCCTCGGCGGCGTAGGTCATGGTGGTGTAGGGGTGATCCCAGTCGCCTTCGACGCCGAGGCGCTTGAACTCCTCGCGCTGGATGTCGATCCAGCCGGCGGCGAACTCGCGGCACTGCTTGCGGAATTCGACGATCGGCACCGCGTCCTTGTCGAGACCCTTGTCGCGATACTGTTCCTCGATCTTCCATTCGATCGGCAGGCCGTGGCAGTCCCAGCCCGGCACATAGGGCGCGTCCTTGCCCATCATCTGCTGCGAACGGTTGATCACGTCCTTCAGGATCTTGTTCAGCGCATGGCCAATATGCAGATGGCCGTTGGCGTAGGGCGGGCCGTCATGAAGAATGAACTTTTCACGGCCCCGGGACTCGTCGCGCAGGCGCTGGAACAGGTTCATCTTCCGCCAGCGATCGAGCAGCTTGGGCTCGAGATCGGGCAGGCCGGCCTTCATCGGGAAGTCGGTGCGGGGCAGGAAGACGGTGCTCTTATAGTCGCGGGTCATGATCGGGCTCTGTTGCAGGCGCTCACGGATCGCTCGGCGAGTGTCGAGGACGGACGGTAAGGGGTATTCGATATGCGCGGGAATCGCAACAGCCCAGGCGATTGCCTGCCGAGGAGCGATGATGGTATTTTTCGATGACGCCCTGGGAGGCAGCCATGATCCAGCCGGCAAGACGGAAATTGAGTGTCGACGATTTCCATGCGTGGGTCGCGACGCAGGAGCGCAAGTACGAACTTGTCGACGGCGCACCGCTGATGATGGCCGGGGCCAGCTGGCGCCATGACCGGATCGCCAGGAATACCCTGGTCGCACTCGACTCCCAATTGCGCGGCCACCGGTGCCAGCCGTTCACCAGCGACACTTTCGTGAGGATTCCGGCGGGCAACGTCCGGCTGCCCGATCTTGGCGTCGATTGCGGCACATTCGACGATGATTCGCTGGAAGCCGACAGTCCGATCCTGGTCGTGGAAATCTTGTCGCCGACGACAAGAACCTTCGATCGTACGGACAAGCTGGAAGAGTACAAGACGATCGACGGCCTCGAATACATCCTGCTGATAGATCCCATCTCTCCACAGGTGCGCCTGTATTGGCGGGATGGTGAACGGCGGTGGACCAGCGCCAGGATGGTCGGTCTCGACGCGGTCATCACCATGCCCGTCCTGGGTCTCCATCTGCCGATGAGCGAGGTATACCGCGGCCTTCAGTTCCCGCCGCGGCCGACGCTGGTCGAGGGCGACGTGGTGAAAGGCGCACTATGACCGCGCCCCCCCTTCGCCATCACTGCATGCGGCTGAAGTCGCGGCGCAGTTTGAATTCCTCGGACAGCACCGCCGCTTCCAGCCGCGCCACCCTCTGCTCGAACGCACGCAGACGCATCGCGACGTCGTGCAGGTCGGCATGCGGTGGGGCGTTCCGCTTCGGCAAGGACATCGTGAACCCCAGGTAGATCAGGAATGCCAGCGGCGGGGTCAGGACAAACGCCCCCATCACCCAGCAGACCCGGACCATTTCGACGCTGACGGTGAAATACTCCGCCATGCCGGCACACACTCCGCCGAACCAGCCATTCGCCGGATCGCGGTACAGGCGCTCGGCCTCGGCCGTCATCGCTCGATCCTCCAGCCGGGAACCTCGGCATCCAGAACCTGTTCCAGCGTGGCGATGCGGTTTTGCAGCCGCTCCGCCGTTTCCTGCAACGCGGCGACCGTGCGTTCCTCTTCGGACGACAGTCCACGCGTGCGGCGCCACCGAATGACGAAATGGCCGATCAGAGCGATTGCGGCGAGCATGAACCAATACACTTTCACGGACCCCCTCCAATGTGTTGGCCTCGGCACAGGCCCGGTTCGGCGTTTCCGCCGAACCTTGGAATATTACCGATGAGCCTGAAGGCTCATCTATGCCCTCGCCGGACGCGCTCCGCGCTTGGCCGCGGCCTCAATGGCCGCTGGATACCGGCGCACCGGTTCGAGCATGTGTCAAACATTTCGCTCGCCGGTATAATCTCATAGCCCGTTTCACGTCCCTACGACTTCGTCACCTTGATCTTCGCCTTCAGGCGTTCCATGTCGTCGGCAACGCGGCTGTCGGCTTCCAGGTTGGCGAATTCTTCGGCCAGTGTCGGCTTGTGGCCAAGATCATAGGACTCGACCTTGCCCTCGAGATGGTCGAGATCGCGCTCCATCTGCCCCATGCGGGCCAAGGCATCATCAATGCGGCCGTCATGGATATGGTTGCGGATGCGCACCCGGGCGGTGGCGGTGGCGGCGCGGGTAATCAGCGCCTGTTCGCGGGCCTTGGCTTCGGCCAGCTTGGCCTGAAGCTGGCCGATGTCCTCATTCTGCTTGTCCAGCACCACCTCGATTTCCCCGAGATGCCGGCGCGCCTGAGCCGCCGCATCCTCAGCACGAGCCTTGGCCTGGAGAGCCCCACGGGCCAGATCCTCGCGGTTCCTGGTCAGCGCCAGTTCCGCCTTGCTCTCCCAGTCGGCGGCTTCGGCCTCCAACGTGGCGATGCGGCGCTCCAGTTCCTTCCGTTCGGCGAGGAAGCGCACCGCGCCGGAGCGCACCTCGACCAGCGTATCCTCCATTTCCTGGATAATCAGGCGGATGATCTTTTCGGGGTCGCGCGCCCGCTCCAGCATGGCATTGAGGTTGGAATTAACGATGTCGGTCAAGCGGGAAAAGATGCCCATCGCGGTTCTCCTGATGTCTGCCGGTTGAAGATCGCAAGTCCTGTGCCAAGCCAGGACTCGCGTCAGTTTGCCCGCTTGCGGTATGGCGGATTTCGCCACATACTGGCGCTATGACTCAGTTCATGGCAGAACGCGCCACCAGCCGGCCCCTGATCGGCCAGTCGGTGGGATTTCAGGTGATGCTGGCGCGGGTCTCGGCCCTGGCGCCGATCAACCGGCCGGTGCTGGTGCTCGGCGAGCGCGGCACCGGCAAGGAGTTGGTGGCCGAGCGGCTGCATTACCTGTCAGGCCGCTGGCAACGACCGCTGATCAAGCTGAATTGCGCCGCGCTCAGCGAGTCGCTGCTCGATGCCGAGCTGTTCGGCCACGAGGCCGGCGCCTTTACCGGGGCGGCCCGGCGCCGTGCCGGGCGGTTCGAGGCGGCCGACGGCGGCAGCCTGTTCCTGGACGAGATCGCCACCGCCAGCGCCGCGGTGCAGGAAAAATTGTTGCGTGTCGTCGAGTACGGCGAGTTCGAGCGGCTCGGCACCAGCACGCCGGTCCGGGTCGATGTGCGGGTGATCGGTGCGACCAATGTCGACCTGTCGCGTCTGGCCGAAGAGGGGCGGTTCCGCGCCGATCTGCTCGATCGTCTGGCCTTCGCGGTGATCGCGGTGCCGCCGTTGCGCCAGCGTGCCGAAGACATCCTGCCGCTGGCCGAGAGTTTCGCCATGGCGATGACCCGCGAGTTGGGGCGACCGCTGTTTGCCGGTTTCGCTCCCGAGGCGGTCGACGCCTTGCAGGCACATCCCTGGCCGGGCAATGTGCGTGAACTGCGGAATGTGGTCGAGCGTGCGGTCGCGCTCAACCCCGAGGCGACCGCACCGATTGCCATGGTGGAGTTGGACGCCTTCGCGGCACTGGACTCGGCCGCGGTTGCCGCGCCGTCAGCCGAGCCGGTGGCAGCCGGGACCGGCTATGATGCGGCGATGGCGGCGTATGAGCGGCGGCTGCTGGAGGCCGCCCTGACCGCCAGTCGGTTCAGTCAGGCCGAAGCGGCGCGGCGGCTGGGCCTGACCTATCACCGTTTCCGCCATCTGCTCAGGCGGCATGGGCTGGTGGGGCGGCGGGAATAGTCAAGGAGACGGTCGGAAATAATTGATGCAAGTAATAGACCGGTGATATCGAAATGGGATCCGGTGAGAGACCTACGGCCGGAGAGATTGCAGGTAACGCAGATGAACACGGATATCAACGGATGAACACAGATAAGAGCCTGTCCGGAAATAAATGACGCATTTTCAATGCATCATATTCATCACCCGTCATTCCCGCGAAAGCGGGAATCCATACCGGCCGCAGATTCCAGACGGCACCATGGACCCCCGCTTTCGCGGGGGTGACGAATAATGCGTTTGAAATCATTTATTTTATTTCCGGATAGCCTCTTATGCTTCCGGTGATCATCACTTAAAGAACGATCTGCGATTCTGACGAATGCATCCGTGTTCATCCGTGGATATCTGCGTTCATCTGCGTTACCTGCGATGCTGCCGCCCCTGCACAGCGGATTCGATGTCGCAGTTATTTACTCCCCTACCCCTCGCTCGGCACGTTCGGCCCCGGTGCGTCGGGGAAGTGGTGGGCGGCGAGGATGGTGCGGGCGGCGGCGGAATCCTTGGCGATCTGCGCTTTCAAAGCGTCGATACCTGAGAATTTCTGTTCCGGGCGAAGATACTCGATCAGCGCCACCCGCACATGACGGCCGTACAGGTCGCCGGAGAAGTCGAACAGATGGGCTTCCAGCACCACGTCGCCGCCGCCGAAGGTGGGCCGGTTGCCGAAATTGGCGACACCGTCATGCCACACGGTGGCGCCACCCTGGTCGATGCCGGCACGCACCGCATAGACGCCGGTGGCCGGGCGCTGGTACTCGTCCAGCGGAATGTTGGCGGTGGGCACGCCGATGGTGCGGCCGCGGCCGTCGCCGTGCTCGATGCGGCCTTCGATTTCCCAGTAGCGGCCGAGCAGCTTGGCGGCCTCGCCCGGTCGGCCGGCGGTCAGGTGGTTGCGCACCGCGGTCGAGGAATAAACCTGTCCGTCCGGGGCATACACAGCGGCCACGCAACTGGAATTGAAACCGTATTTGGCGGCCATCTCGGCCAGACGGATGCAATTGCCCTTGCGGCCTTTGCCAAAGACGTAGTCGTACCCGACCACCACATGGCTGACACCCAGGCCATCGACCAGCACTTCCTTGACGAAGGCCTCATCGGTGTGATCGGCGAAAGCCTTGTCGAAATGCTGGTTGAACAGGAAGTCGACGCCCAGGGCCTCGATATGGCGGGCCTTGATGCGGAATGGCGTCAGCCGGAACGGTGGCAGGGAGGGTTGGAACACCAGGCGCGGATGCGGCTCGAAGGTCATGGCCCCGGCCGGCCGGCCGGTGGCCTGAGCGATCCGCAGCGCCGAGCCGATCACCGTCTGATGTCCCAGATGCACGCCATCGAAATTGCCCAGGGCGACGACGGCGCCACGGGCTTCGGTGGGCAGCTCGGTATAGTGGCGAAATATGCGCATCGGACGTTCGGCTATCCTGCTGACCGTACAGAGAATGGACGGTAAGGGGTATTCGAAACCGACGGGATTCGCAACAGCCGTGAGCGCCGGTCAGGCCAGCGGCACGATGATACCGAAGCATGAGCCGCGGCCCGGCCGCGACACGGCGATCACTTCATGGCCCAGCAGTTGCGCCATCCGCTGGACGATCGGCAGACCCAGCCCGAGGCCCTGGCGGATGTCGCGCCCCAGGTTGCCGACCTGATAGAACTCTTCGAACACCAACGGCAAAGTGTCCGCGGTCAGACCGATGCCGGTGTCGTAGACGACGATCTCCACCTGTCCGCCATGCCGTCGCGCGCCGACCAGCACGCCGCCGCGCTCGGTATAGCGGATGGCGTTGGTGATCAGGTTGCGCAGCATCGACGACAGGATGACCGGATCGCTGCACACCGACAGCGACGTGTCGATCGAACGATACTCCAGCCCTCTGGCAGCGGCCAGCGGCGCCATCTCCTGGGCCAGGGCCCGCAACAGCGGGCCGACAGCGACGGGGCCCTGACGGATCGGCACCTTGCCCAGGTCCAGGCGGGCCAGGCCGAGAATGGCTTCCAGGTGATCGGCCATACGGCCGACGGCGCCGTGCAGGTTGTCCAGCGCCTCACGGCCCTTCGGTGTCAGCGGCTGGCCGTCGAGCACCAGGGCGAACAGGGCGATGGATTGCAGCGGCTGGCGCAGATCGTGGCTGACCGAATGGATCAGCCGGCTCTTGCCGTCCAGATTGCGGCTCAGCCGCTCCGCCACCTCTTCCAACTGCTTTTCATAGGTGGCCTGACGGCGCACCTGGAACTTGACATGGCAGTACAGCAGGGCGCCGGTGACCAGGACGAACAGCAGTCCCTTGGCAGTCTGCGGCCAATGGGTCATCAGATCGCCGACGATCGCATCGGAGATGATGATCCACAGGCCAGCGACCAGAATGTAGGCCCCGGCAGTGCGTTCGGCGGAAACGGCCATGGCGGCCAGATTACGCCGTTTCCGACCGGCGGGGTAGGCCCCTGGCCTACCCCTTACGTCGTGTGGCTATTCGGCAAGGGCAAGGGTGCCCTGCCGGCCAAGTTACCCGCGCGCGGGCACCATCAGCACGGCGTCGCCATCCAGCACCACCTTGTCGCCCACCGAGCAGGTGGTCTTGAAGCTGGCGCGCTTCTTTTCGGCGTTCAGTTCAGTCACTTCGACGCGGGCAACCACGGTGTCGCCGATCTTGACCGGCGCCTTGAAGCGCAGGTTCTGCGACATGTAGATGCAGCCCGGCCCAGGCAGCTTGGTGCCGAACACGGTGGAAATGAACGCCGCCGACAGCATGCCATGGGCGATGCGGCCCTTGAACATGGTCTGGCTGGCATACTGCTCGTTGATATGCACCGGGTTGAAGTCACCCGACACGCCGGCGAAGCTGGCGATATCGGCTTCGGTGACGGTCTTGGCGAACACGGCCGTCTGGCCCACCGAGAGGTCTTCGAAATACATGCCGGTCAATTCGGTCTGAAGGTCCGCGCTCATGCCAATCCCCGTTATTGCTGCATTGCAGAGAGGGCGGCAGTATAATCATGCTGCGTCGCGGCAGCAAGCCACGCAATGTCGTGTCCTGCCGGTCGCGGCGCAGCAGCGCACTGCAACAAGGATCAGAACTTCACATGGCCCGTCACGCCGATGCCGCCCTGGGCGACCATGGGCATGAGCTTGATGCGCTCGTCCCGGAAGGGGCTGTATTTGTCGACCATCCAGCCGGCACCGATACCCCACAGGGCGCCGATGGCGGTGTCCGAAGCCCAATGGCGGTTATCATTGATCCGGGCGAAGGCGGTACCACTGGCGATGGTATAGGCGACGTAAGGCACCCAGGGGTGATCCTTCTTGTATTCCTGCGACACCACGGTGGCGAAGGCGAAGGCGGTAGCGACATGGCCCGAGCCGAACGAATCGGCGCTGTCGCTGCTGGAGAAGAACTCGGTTGAGTCGTCGGTGGAGGCCGGGCGGATACGGCCGCCGATATATTTGGTGGCCTGGGTGAGCATCTGGGCGGTCAGGATGGCCTGCACGGCGTTGAGGCCGACGCGCTGCATGCGGACATTGTCGGTCATCTCGCCGGCCGCCCAGATGGCGATCGAGGCACCAGCCATATAATAGGTCTCGCCGAACGGCGTGAAGATGTCGGCGATGCTGTTGGTGGTGCTGCTGCGATTATCCTGGGCGAAGCTTTTGATACTCTCGTCCAGCAGGAACAGGCCGCCAAGGCCGGCCGCGGCGGCGCCGGCGATGGCCCAGTCGGTGCCCTTCCAGGTGATCGGCTGGCCGAGCACGCGCAACGGGGTGACGGCGAAATTGGTCAGGTAGTCCAGATTGTCCGGGCTGACGCCATCGGCGGCAACGGCCGGAGCAGCCGCCAGCATCGCGCCCAGAGCGCCCAGAGCGCCCATCACCAAAGTCTTGCGCATTTGTTCGTCCCCCGACGTTTCCGGTTGCCCCACCCCTGACGGACGGTTGGCGCCATGGGCGCTCCGCCTGCACACTAGTCATACGACGTTTGTACGCAAGGGAGAAATATATCAGGCGGCGACCTTACGGCAACCTGACCTGCGGTGATGGCGGGATATGAGCAGCGGATTATCGCCAGATCGGCATCGTCGAGATAAAAATACCGGTCGATCTGTTCTTGGCTGGGAGCGCCATTGAAGCGGACATACCGCCGCTCCTGTTCCGAAGTCAGGAAGCTGACGGGCATTCGAGCTTACCGGGACGTGCCGAGCCAGTCGCCGGCTCGGATTCCTTCTCTTTCCCGAGCAGGCGGTATATCGCCACTGCTTCAGTCCTCACCCGTGGCACTTTCGGTATCGAGGACCGCCATCAGGGCGGCCCGGCGCAATTGAAAGCTCTTGAAATGAACATCAGCTTCGGTGCGCGGCAATTTTCCCGTGGTCAGGTTGGAATGGCAGGCCAGACAAATCAGCCAGGAGTGGTCCTCGCTCGGTAACTGGTTGGAATAGAAATGATCGAACTCAGCGTTGAGGACGTTTCCGTCGGCGGCGACGACATCGACCCGCCCGCAGCATGGACAGCGCCCGCCAAGGGCAAGGGTGGCGTCGGCCAGGTAAAGGCGCGTCGTCCTGGTAATTTCCCGTCGCCGCTGCGGCAGCCGCTGTTCAAGCGTATCCACGCGGTGTTCAATTCGGTCCAGCCGCTCGATGACCTGACTCTGGAAATTGCCAGTCGCCCTTCGCTCCATATGGGCGCGAACGATGCTGTTGCACCAAGCGTGGAAGGCGGGACTGAGGTACTTGGCATAGGCCATGCCGATTTGCCAATGCGCCCAAGTGCCGCCGCCGCGACCTTCCTTGGTCCAGATCAGCAAACTCTCGGTTTTTCCGAGAGTTCCGGCAATATAGCCAATGAAATCAGCCGCTTGCTGGAGTGCATGCCACTTGGCTGGCTGTTTCTGGGTATCCGAGCCGGAAGCACGCCACATATCGGTCAGGTTCAGGGTATCGCCCTTGAGCCTGACGCGAGCGCCTTGGTAGTCAAGTTCGTCCGACATCTGTGCCTCAACAGGATCTATATCCAGTCAAGATACCCCATATTCTCAAGAAAACACCCCTGTTGAGGCACGGATTCCCGAGGTTCGCGATCCCCAGCATGCCGTCTTCCCACGGTATACCCTTTTGCGACAGCCAGTGCGAAACGGCGGATTTGCGGGGCACCTCTGACTCCGCAGACGAAAAAGCCCCCGCCATATCCTGACGAGGGCTTGGTTTATATTGTTATGATGGCCAGGGAAGGCTGATCAGTTCCTGCCAGTCTCCAGAAGATGAAGCTGGACCTTGTCGTAGCATTGTACGTAGGTCGATTCCCGCTTTCCCACCTTATCTGGTGGCAGGTTATTGTCCCGATGCTCAGTAACACAAATCCTCACCAAGTCGTCGATCACCTGCGGCACAAGTTTCTCTGGCGGGACTTTCCACTCGAACTTCATCGTACGGATGTCCCAGTCCACATTGGCCCGGAACGCGGCCAACATGGGATATAGCCACCCGTTTGGAACGTGGTAGGCCATCTGCTCGTTCAGGAACGGCAGGGCGATGTTCCGATTGTTCTGCGACCCGGCGCGCGCTTTTCCGATCTTCATCCGCCCGAACTCGAACCCGATCCGCTTCGCGGCGATCGGCGTCTCTTTCTTGATGAGGTCCGACAGCACCAAGATTTCCGGCAGCCGTTGCACCAGCAATTCAGCCGGCGACGGTCGGCATTCCAAATCCTTGCAGTAAAACTCAAGAGCGCTTTTCGAGCGACTCAGGAGGTAATGCGGATGGCGCCTGCGGTCGAACCGGTCGCAGTTGAACAACTCAAGCGTGACGAGGATTTCCGTGATGTAAATATCCCCTGGGCCGCCCTGGTGATAGGCAATGACACCATCGCCAGGTCTTCCCTTCATCACCGTGCGGATTTTGTCGAAATGTCCCTGGAGGTTTGCAATCGACGGGTCGTCAACTTGTTTGCTGCGGTTCAGGCCCTCGGCGATTTCCGTAACCTTAGTTTCTTCGAGCCCTTGCAAAATATGCAAGCGCACATATGCCCGCTTTAGGCTTTTCAAGGTAACGTCATCGGCATTTTCGATGGCGTCTCTGATGGCAGCGTAAGTGTGGCCTCCGTTCACAATCCCGTGCCGGTTTGGGTCCGCGAGCGTGATTTTCAATTGCCCGGCTCCACCAGTGGCACGGGCGAACTCGGCGTCTTGTACCAGGAGGTAGATACCCTGGTTCTTGATCGCCATGTCCTCAGGGTTCTCGGTCAAGGTCTCCGTGATACCCTTGACCACAGGACCAGACAGAATACCCTTTTGCGTCCTGTTTGGCACGCGCGGGTTGACTTCCATGAATTCGTCGAGGCGTGCCGGCAAGGCGGTCACTTCGACGAAACAGTCACCCATCTTCGTGCCTTCGAGGCCCGGAATAGGAAGACTGCGATATTCGTGGGTGGAGATCGAAAAGATGAAAGGAAAATGCGATGCGCCCGCATCGCCATGCGTCGTCTTAGCCATTTGATATCTCCTGGCGAAAGGCTATGCCTGCCGCCGACATTGCCCGCAGACCACCGTCAACTACTGACGCCTGTAAAGTCGGTGAGCACCTTTCCATTCACGCTATCTGCGTGTGGAATGCCATCCCATCTTTCGGCTTCGGCAAGAAGGGGGCTGCGAAGCATGTCGTGAAATCGACTTTCTATTCCGCTGCTCCTCAGCCCCCGACTCCGCACCGCTCAGAAGCTGTTGGCGAACCCGCAGGCCCCGCCGGCACAGCCGCCGGCCATGCCGCAGGGCGGTGCGGCGGCGGGAGCGGCGGCCTTGCTGCTGCTGGAGGCGACGTTGGGGGCCATGATCGCCTTGGCGACGGCGCGGTCGCCGCAATCGGGGCAAGCCAATTCCTTGGCCTCGGCCTTGGTGTCATAATCGGCGCTGTTGGAGAACCATTCCTCGAAGGTATGGCCCTGGCCGCAATTCAGTGTATAGCGGATCATCGGTTCAGTTTCACGAACAGTGATATACCAGCCCTGGTTATAAGCCGCTCCCTCGCCCGGCGCAACGGGGTGGCGCGGCACATAGGCCACACCTTGCGACAATACGTCGCACCCTGACCGTCAAGCCCATTGATGCCAACAATCGAATTCGCTAATAACGCAGTGCAGCAATCGGCCCTGAGCCCCCCTATGAATATCGACCTGGCGCGTACCTTTCTTGAAATCGTAGAAACCCGCAACTTCAACAAAGCGGCGGAACGGCTGTCGGTCACGCAGTCGACCATCAGCATGCGCGTGCGCGCCCTCGAAGAGGAACTCGGCCGGCCGCTATTCGTGCGCGGCAAGACCGGAGCCGACCTGACCGCCGCCGGCCAGCAGTTCCGCCGCTTCGCTGCGACGCTGGTGCGGGTGTGGCAGCAGGCTCAGCACGAACTGGCGCTGCCGCCGGGCTATCGCACGGTGCTGAATGTCGGCGGGCAGTTCTCGCTGTGGGACCGCCTGCTGCTGAAATGGATTCCGTGGATGCGCAACGCCATGGCCGATGTGGCGATCCGCGCCGAAGTCGGCCTGTCCGAGGGGTTGATGCGTCAGTTGGCCGAAGGGTTGATCGACATCGGCGTGATGTATTCGCCGCAAAGCCGCCCCGGCCTGCATATCGAGAAGCTGCTGGAAGAGCGTCTGGTGCTGGTGTCGACGGCACAAAAGAGCGTCGAGCAGCTCGGCCGCGACTATGTATTCGTCGACTGGGGCCCGGAGTTCCGCGGCGGCCACGCCCAGGCTTTCCCCGACATGCAGACTCCAGCGGTCTCCGTCGGCCTGGGTGCGCTCGGCCTGCAACACATCCTGGCGATCGGCGGATCAGGCTATTTCCCCATGCGGGTGGTCCGCTCCTATCTGGCCGACGGCCGGCTGTTCACCGTGCCGGGCGCCCCCGAATTCCGCCGCCCCGCCTTCCTGGTCTATTCCGGTCAGGAGGAACAGGCGGAATGGCTGCGCACCGCCCTGCAAGGCATGCGCTACGTCGCCTCGCTGGAAGCCGAGGACTGATACCGGCGAGGGATGGATGAGCCTTCAGCAGGGGCTTGTCCGGGGCTGCGGCGGCGCCACGTATGGTCGGGACTCCAAGGACCACGGGACATCCGACGATGCGTACCCCCCTGACCGCCGCCAGCCTTGCCGTCCTGCTGCTGGCTCTTGCCGGCCCTGCCGCCGCTCACTGCACCTATGTCGAGCCGGCCCCGCAAAAAACCGTGCAGGCCCCGCCGCCGACTCCGCCGGTTCAGGCGCCGATGCCGGGGAAGAACGGGTAAGAGCCGGGCTTCATTATCCCCTCACCCCGGCCGCAGTGCATAGCCGGTGCCGCGCACCGTCTGGAGGTAGCGCGGCATGCGCGGGTCGTCCTCGATCTTCTTACGCAGCCGGGTGACCTGGACATCGACGGTGCGCAGGTTGGTGGCGCTGCCGGTGCGGCTGCCCAGTTCCTCGCGGGTGTAGGTCTTGCCGGGGCTCTCCGCCAGAATGGCGAGCAGCGCCACCTCGGCAGTGGTCAGATAGATGACCTCGTGACCGCGGCGCAATTCCTGGCGGGCCACATCATAGGTGAACGGTCCCATGCGCAGCTCGGCCAGCTCCGGTTCGACCTCGCGCGGCACCCGGCGCAGGATGCTGCCGATGCGCAGCAACAGTTCGCGCGGCTCGAACGGCTTGGTCAGATAGTCGTCCGCCCCGGCTTCCAGGCCGGTGATACGGTCCGAGGTCTCGCCCATGGCCGTCAGCATCAGGATGGGAATCGGGTTGGCCGCGGCGCGCAGTGAGCGGGCGAACTCAAGGCCGCTTTCCCCGGGCATCATCAGGTCGAGCACGATCAGGTCGAAGGCCAGCCCACTCAGCCGTTGGCGCGCTTCCTCGGCGGCGGCGGCGGTGGTCACCGCATAGCCGTTCTCCGACAGGTATTTGCGCAGCAATTCGCGCAGGCGGGTATCGTCGTCGACCACCAGAATATGCGAGCGCTCCGCCGTCATCGCCATCCCCACCCTGATCCTTGGGGCAAATTATACTTTCCGGGGCAAACCGTCACCTCCTTCCGCTCCACTCCGGCCGGTGCCGAACGCGGCTATGCTGCCGCCCCGGAGGTCCGGCATGCGGTGGTGGCGCAGCGCGATTCCGTTCGGCATCAGTGTCGCCGGCTTCGCCCTGTATCTGGGGACCGAACAGGTCGGGCCGCGGGCCGCGGGCGGCATCGCCGGCTGGCTCGGGCTGGCCTGGGGCGGGGTGCGGCTGATTGATGCCCTGGCGGCGCAACGGCACGCCCGGCAACCGCGTCTGCTGCGCGACCTGATCGGCGCCGCCCTGTTCATTGCCGCCCTGTTCGCTATCCTGGCCAACGTCTTCAACCAGAGCATCGCCGGCCTGCTGGCCACCTCGGGCGTGGTGGTGGCGGTGATCGGCTTCGCCCTGCGTCACATCATCGGCGATATCTTTTCCGGCATCGCCCTGGGCGTCGAGCATCCTTACCGGCTGGGCGACTGGCTGGAGGTGCCGCCCGACATCGTCGGTCGGGTCGCGGAAATCAACTGGCGTGCCACCCGGCTGGAGACTCGCGACGCCACTTCGGTGACCATTCCCAACGGCCTGCTCGCCGGAAGTCGCTTCATCAATTTCAGCCATCCCAACCGCCAGTACCGAGGCATCCTGCGCATTGCGCTTGAGGTGCGGATGCCGCTGGAGCAGGCCAAGGCGCTGCTGCTGGCGGCCACCCTGGGGGCGCCCGGAGTCAACCGGGAGCCGGCGCCCGACGTACTGGTCGAGAGCATCGACGAGCGCGGTATCGTCTATGCGGTGCGCTACTGGGGCGACGACTACGGCCGCGACGCGCTGCTGCGCGATGCCATCCTGTGCGGCATCCTGCATGCCCTGGATCAGGCCGGCGCCGCCCCCGCCTGGCCACAACGGCGCCTCCATCCGGCGCCGCCGCCGTCGCTGCCCGAGCCGCAGACCCTGCTCGGCCGGGTGCCGCTGTTCGACCATTTCCCACCGGCCGCCCTGGAGCGGTTGGCCGCCGGCAGTTGCTCGCGCCACATCAGGCCCGGCGAGGTGGTGGTGCGCCAGGGCGAACCGGGCGGCTCGCTGTTCCTGATCGTCCAAGGTGCGCTGGAGGTGCGGGTTGACGGCGTTCCGGTCGACCGCATGCGGGCGGGTGAGGTGTTCGGCGAGGTCTCGCTGCTCACCGGCCTGCCGCGCAGTGCCGAGGTGCGGACCCTGACCGAGGTGACCCTGCTGGAGATCACCAGCGACGATATCGCCCCGATCCTGCGCGAGGCTCCCGCCCTCGCTGACCAGTTGGCCGAATTGGCGGCGGCACGCCAATGCTGGAACCGCGCCCGGCTGGCCGAACACGCCGCCCCGCCGATCGAGGAGAAGCGGGAATTGCTGAAGCGGCTGCGGGCGTTTTTCGGGTTGGGGGAGGGATGATACCGGCGAGCGGACTGTTTGACACCGATGAGCCTGAAGGCTCGCAGGGCAATCGGGTGAAGGAATGATGACCCATATTTCACTCGTCATCCCCGCGAAAGCGGGGATCCATGGTTGGGCAAGATCAGATCCATCTCGTAAAGAGGGTGCTGGCGGTGCCATGGATCCCCGCTTTCGCGGGGATGACGAGAGTGGGG
>OBEQ011090796.1_pt1 | contig 32274 bp, 36 predicted proteins | sample 1670901 | NCBI WGS metagenome assembly OBEQ01 (sample SAMEA104232315, study PRJEB22302) | groundwater metagenome | biome: forest; feature: aquifer; material: groundwater | place: USA | collected 2011-08-07 | depth 5.4 m | reverse complement strand
CCGCAGCCCGGATCAAAATTGCCGCTGGATAATCCGCCGGTCCAGTGACAATATTCAGCATCCAGTACATCCCATAAACAAAATAAACATACCATCTCCAGGAGCAGTTCAAACTTCGTTTCATGTAGATCCTTCAAATACTGCCTGTCATCAGTAGAAGGCCAGGTGAGCTTTCGGGAGACGTCCACCAGTTGCTCATGAAGTTCAGTCACTCCAAATTGGGCCAGAGGTGAATCGGCTCCATGTTGGGCATTGACAGCTTGCGCGCTGCCGTCGAGGTAGACATCCTGGTGTGTGACCGTCTCATCTGGCGCGACGACAAGCGGGTTACCTTCGTCGTCAAACAGAAAGTCAACCAGTCCACTATTGTGCATGTGGGCCCAATAAGCCGTAGCAACGTCACCCGTCGATGCGCCGTCAAAAAGATCTAGCGTACCTACGCCATTGGCGACGATCCGTTCGTAACCTTGCTCGCGAAACCATTGAAGCGCGGCTTTTGTGTGGCCGTGCCCAGGATAGCGACTTGACCATTCGTGAATGGTGATGCCTTTGGTGCCTTGCGCATCAAAAACATCAATCGCACCTGTGACTCGGCCGTCGTCGTACCGAAGGCCAGTCCCATATTCGTCAACCATCTTTGGTGAAAATTTGGGGAGTACCTCTTCCGGAGTTTCCTGCTTCAGGGATTGCTCAGCAGCTTTCAAAGCAACCGGAATAATCATTATCTGGTCAGCAGAGAAAACTACATACTCATCACCACAGGTACCAAAGCTTGCGTCGTTGATAGCACCGTCGTAGCCGTTATCCAAAATTGCCTTCGTGATGTCGGCATAAGAAAACGCAGCGGTATTCAGAAACTGACCGGGGTCAGGCGGAAGTGCATGGCGCTCGGCATAGCGGCGCCCCGTCATGTCATCCGAAAGTTCAAGACTTGATGGCGTGCGTGGCCAGCTTGATTGCCACTCCCCTGCAATCTTCCATTGGACGTCATAGAACCCTGGCCGGTGTGGTTCTTCTTTGACCATGACATCATCAATTTGCAAAGCAGCCTTGGCTTCGCTGTATTCACGCGCAAGCTGCGCAAGAGTTTTTACCTGGTTTCGAGGAATTAGGTCAGCAAAGGCTTTTAAGAACTCCACCTTGTCGCGCAGGTCCAAAGTCTTTTGCATCCGCAAGTGAACACTGAGTACATTCGCTCCGTAGGCTCTGGCATCTACCTTGTTGTCGGAAAAATAGAAGCCGCTTCCAGCAAACAACTTACCTTCTTGCGATTGGCCAATGTAGCTTGTGTTGAATTGCTCAAACTGTGCGTTCGTTCCGTGGTACAGCATTAGGGGTTGACCAAGCGCATCGACTGCCTGGGATGACCCAAACCAATCGGTAAATTCTTGTGGTGATATTGTTGCTTGCATGGGCTCAACTTGCGGGCAATTCGTAAATCTGGGTTTTGCCAAAACTATCAGCCCAGGGGGAATTCGCGGATTGGGTGTTCATGGCTCGCACCTTTTATCGCCTCGTGACTTGCTGTATTGCACCTGTAGATCAGGCGCAAGTCGCTTGATGTCATCGAGAATGGCTTGTTGCTTTTCTGCTGAACTTGCACCGGGACTGTGTTTACAAATGACAGCTCCAACGCCGTCTGGTAATTGACCATTCTGGGCAATGCTTTCAACGATAGAGCGACGCTCAACATCGGGCCAATTAACCGATTTTGCCGATCCACTGGAGGTAATGGCCTCTTGAGCTAGTAGCCAAAATGTGTGTGCAGCCCCTGCGGCTGTTTTCAAATCCGGCAGGTGAGATATTCTGCGATCAAACTCTTCGGATTCGTATGCGCTTAGCGCTGGTGATGGCTCACCAAGCAGCTTTGAAATGGCAAGCTCGTAATTTTCCTTAAAGAAGGAAACATAGGGAGTGTATTCGCCAGTTTCGTAATAATGAACTGTGGCGCGCTGGTACTTGTCGATCAGTGTGTCATTGAAGAACAAGGGAAGCGTATTTCCTTGCACTAGAGCAGCAGTTTGCATCATGCGAGAGGTACGCTTGTTTCCGTCTCGGAAATACTGTAAGTAGGCGAGATTGCAATGCAAATAGATCGCCTTCTCGAATGGGTCGGCGTACTTGTTTGCCTCCGGCAAAATGAACTTTATCTCTGAACGCAGACGCCCCGTATCAACAGGAGGTTCGTAGGTTGATGCTCCGATAGTTACTGCGGTTGTACGGACGATCCCCTGCTCATGTACGAGGAGCAAGTCCTTCATGAGAACTTTATGCAAATCACAAAGGTAATCAAGATCAAGTTCTGTCGTGGATTCAGTGGCCATAATCTTTCCGAACCCATCCCGGAGATTGACCAACATGATGGCATCAGAATATCGCTTGCCGCCCGCTGTCACGCCCAATCGCAGCAAATTGTCAGTGTCTATTCGGTCGTAGGTATTACCCTCAATCTTTGCTGACGTGTAGACAAAATCCACAATCGTTTCTTCGTAGTTACGAGTGTCTTTCTTGAACCGATCAAGAGAGAACTTGGAGGCAAGACCATGCAGCCTCACCTTGTCATCATCAGTTAGGATGCGGCGATGTCCAACGAAGGAGGGGTTGTATTGCATGGTCACTCCAACAAGATTTACGGTCTATAGGGCTCATGCTGGGCCATTGGCATCATCAGGCGCCCATACACTTTTACGATTACACAATTTTCGAAGATCAATCGATTGCCCCACCAATTAGCCCTGCCTCGGCATGTTCGTTCGCAAAAACAAGTAGCTTGTTATACGCATGGCCGAGTTCTTCGACTTCGTAGGTGGTTGCTAAATTGTTTATCGCAAACAGCGTTGCGACAATGCCAGCCGCATCCGCTGACATCACACCGTCAAACATGTTGTCGGACCATTGCAAGTGCATCGGCTCGCTTAGCTTTGGAGCCATGTACCAACCACCGTTGTCCAGGCGGTTGATTACCCACGACCCACCTTTGTAAGTCTCACAAAGCTGTTCCATGTACTGGTACACCAGAAGTTCACCTCGCAACATCAAATTTGGTGACAACACCTCGCGCAGAAACGCGTTGTACGCATCGGGATCAACTGGTGTAGCTTGAACGGTCTTTTCCATTTTTAAACCTCGTTGTTATGGTTCCATACCGCTGACGTCTGAATCAACGTCTTGGTGAGTTTCTGGCTCCTCAATAACGCCGTTGACCAATTTGGCTTCCCCATCCTCTAATGCGCGAGCATCACCCTGCATCTCATCAACATAGGAGGATCGCAGAAATGCTTTCACGCGCTCCGGCAAGAACTGGTCGGAACTATCGTCGCCAATTTGCAATTCCGTCAATGCAGTCGCGAGTAACTTGCCACACTGCGAATCGCTGATAGACGTCACGTCGTATTCAAGTGGTTGCCCCACTGGGGAGAGGGATACCCGTCGTGCGTTGTAGTGCTCTTTATTTCCAGGGTGGACATCCATAACCAGTTCACCCTCAACCCAAACCCGGTAGTTGAGAAACTCGCGTGTTCCGATCGTATTGGGTACTTTCTTGTCAAACATGACTTCCAGATCCAAGTCACGAACCGTTGCTACTTTTTTGAACTGACGTCCATCGGGCATCACTTGCTCTCGCGTGATGCCTTCAACGGCTTGTTTTGCAATGACGGCTTCACGTGCGTATGCAGTTAACTTGTCTCGAATAACAATGCTGGAGAGAAACCGTCCATGCTTGTCTGCGCATTCCTCCGTTGGTTCATCCAATATTTCGCTGATTGGACTGATGCGTAATGGCAGGGCTTTACCTTCCTTGTCTTTTTCCACCATCCAAGGCCTGGTAGCAGCAAGTGCTTCCATGACTGCACCACCTTCATGGATAAAAACGCGCTCACGCTGGGTCTCGGGATTATGGTGATTGAGATACAAAGGGCATTGTTGCTTGATGTATTTGAAGTTGTACCCCGATTCATCTTCGTAATCGTCCGGCCCGTTTAAAACCCACGAGTTAATCTGGTTCGCCCTGTATTCGCGTAAAACGTCGTACAGGGATTTTTTGCCGAACACTTGCTTGTTTGGATCAAGGACCTCAATTCGAATCGATGCTTGGCCGCTGGTATCGAGGTTTCGGTATTTGCTGACCAGTACAAAAACTTCGTCAGTCTCCTGTTTGATTGGATGCTGGGCGGGGACTTCGACACAGGCTAAGAACGACGTATTCCCTTCGAGCCGCATTGCCTGTGCAAAGCCTTCCCATTGGCGTATTGCTCCATGCTCGCCAGCAATAGGCTCATCAGGTACGGGGCGCACAGGGACTTCTACCTCAGCTTCAACGATGGACCTGGGGATCAGCGATAAGCCATCTTCCGACTTGGTTAACAGACTGCCCTGATACAGAACGTCGCACCGTCTCTCATCGTCCATCCATTCTGCCCAGAATGCGAGATCCATTGTTTGAGCCAATTCGGTAGCGCGTCTTATGGCCTCTTTGCCATCACCACATTCGAAGACAGGGTCCATGCTGGCCTGCTCTGCTATGACAAACCAGTCTTTGCCTTCCGGCTGCACATTGATGACTCCGTAGGTCCTGGGGTTCAATTTTTGGAAAGCAGACGTGATTAGCTGTTCGAGGTACATGGTTTTAACCTTTGAGTCACAACAATAGAACTTAAATTGTAGGGTTGTCCGGCTGTTTTGGAAGTTTTTTTAATCCATTTCCTAATGGCTTTAAAACCATTCTCTAAATACCATTCTCTAAACAATACCTGTGGTTTTTTTGAAGTGCCAAAAAATCTATATAAATCAATCACTTACGTGTACCCCCTCGGTGCGCCTTGAATCCCCCTAAGGTGTGGCCTGACCCCCCCTCTGGTGTGCCTTGAACCCCCTTACGGTGTGACGCTAACCCCCCTTGTGGATAACTTTTCGGCGTTTTTGGCCCATTAAACCCGGTGCAGCTTGAACCCCCTTGTGGATAACTTACAGATGCGCTGAAACGGCACTTTTGGTGCGGTGTGAATCCCCCTGCAGAACGTCTTTTTTGCCGGATTCGGTGTGCCTTGAATCCCCCTGCCGGTGCAGCCAGAACCCCCCTGTGGATAACTTTCAGAAGGGCTGAAATAGGGTTTTGGTGCAGTGTGAACCCCCCTGTCGAGGCAGGATGATTTCTTCTCGGTGCGGTGTGAATCCCCCCTCCCTGGTTGATGTGGGCTGGATAGATTCGTCGAATTGAAGCGAAAGGCACATTGATCCCTGCTGGTAGAGGGTCTGGATCGGCCCATTTGGCGCTGTCGGGATTGCTGCGGTGCACCGTGAACCCCCCCTCCTTCACGCCTGTGATTTTATCCAGGCGTAACCATTTTCTTTGACTATCCTGCTTAAAACACTGGAAAAGAAAGCGCCTGGCGACTGCAAATTCGCTGGTTTATCCGCTTTGAACTCGCTTATGGCACGGTGGACTAATTCTTCCGGATACGACCGTGCATAGAGGGTGTAGAGCGATTTATTCTGCACTGTTCCACCCAGGATCAGGATCATGTCGTTCACAAGCATTTGAACGAGCGTAGGGTCTGTGTTGACCACAGAGATTGATCGCCCTTGTTGATTTTGCTGGGTGGAAATTGGACTGCGTTGGTGGTGCTCACCACGGTGAAATACCAGCTTCACGTCCTTGTTGTTGGCCATGGTTGCCATCGTTACCAGGACAGTCCAGCCGCTGGAAAGAATTTTGCCGTTCAGGTCGGTGGCAATTTGGGTCAGAATTTTCTGTTGTATCCACGGTTTGGCATACCACGCAGTTTTGGGTACACAGATCAGCTCGTATACCGAATCACAGCTCAGCTCGCATTTTTCTACCCCCGCCAATATGGAGTCCACCTTCAACAAAATGGGTTTGGCGTTGTCAATTTTGAGTTCAAGCAGGGAAGCCAGAGGCAGCGAGGAGATGTAACCCGTACGCAAGTTGTCGAGAACAGCCGGGTTGATTTGGACGAAGAAGTAGTTGTTGGAAGGATTGGTTTCATCCGTCACATACCTGTATTCAGTGAGGTACGTGATCGCTTGGTTGTCAATCACACGCTCCGATGTGTGGTAGACGGAGAAGACCAGGTTGACAAACTTTAACCGGTCCAACTCTCTTGCAACGTGCTTACGATGCCGGTTCGCATTGTTCTCGTCACCCCTATTGACCCGGCGCGCGAGGTCAGCGTAAGTTCCCACCACCACTCCCTTTTGGGACTGGCCTTGTTCGCGCCACATCTCATTAATGGCGCCTATGACTTCCAGTGTGTCGGAGGTGTAACAGCCGGTGACATTGTTGCCCAGTATTCTGACCGAGCTTTCAACTTTTGAGCCACCTTCTTCGACCGTAGTACCGAAAACTACCACCCGTGGCTTGTCAAGCCCTTTGGTTGAGGGAGGCGGAAATAACAAGGGATTCTTGAACTGCTTTTCGCCGATCACGGAAATCGAAAACCGGGAGTTCGTTTTCGTTGTGATGGCCAGCATTTTTTTCTGCCGATCATTCAACACAAGACTTTGTGCCGAGGCTGCCTCCGCTTTAGCGCGAGCCGCTTCGTTCAGGATGGCATCCTCAAGCGGGGATGGCAAAAAGCTAACCTGTTCAGGTTGTGCTGCGCTATTTCTTTTACTTGAACCAGGCATTAAAAAGTTCCCTTCCGAAATCTCAAAAAATCATCAATCTGCCAAGCCGGTTTAACAGAAACACAATGTATTATCACTGTTTGTTGGCGATTTTCATAAACTGAAATCTGGCGTGCTCATCAAAGTCCTCACCTAGCACTTGCAAGAATGGTTGGCAGATGCGCCGCCAGCTTAATGATGTGTCATTTATCCGGCCGTCCAGCAGCATGATTTCCCTAGTCGCACCAGATGAACCCGTTGTGTTGGGACCTCGCACGAGACGCCCAATGCCTTGGCGAAATCGGCTTACCGCATCAAAGACAGCGTTTTGCGTGGAGGCCATGTGCACCATGGCAGTGGGGTCAGGCAGCGGCAGGGAGCCAATTACAACCCGTTGCAAGGGTGTATGGAGGTCAAGTCCTGTCCATGCCGCACCAGTTGCCAGCCATAACCAGGATGTGGATAAAGCGAGCGCTGCGGCGCCGGTGGAAACCGGCTCACCTTTTGTTGAGGTGACCACGCCCATTGTGTTGCCCATGGCCTTCGCTATACCCTCAACGTCCGCGTAGGATGTCAGTAAAACCAAGGTCTTTTCTGTTCGAGATATGTTGGCCAGAACCTGTGCGACTTCCGTCCACCATACGGATTTGCGGTCCCTGTAGGCCCCCAGCCACTGGCGACCGTCCTGTGACTGGTGTGTTTGGGGAAGCAGGATGCTTACCTGTGCATCGCGCCAGGCTGGCCGCACCCTTCCGAGATCCTGTAGACGTTCTGGCGGTATGCACAGACGGCGACTCATAAGCGCCAGGCCACGGGCTCCACAATATGCTGTCCACCCCATGGTCCCACTGAACAAAATGGCACGATGCACCAGAGGCCACATGCTGTTGAGGGCATCATCCAGGCTTTGGCCGTGCCGTGCCCAAACCATGGCGCCGCCGTCCTCGCGCGTCACGAGGCTTGTCCGCCAATCGGACATTTCCTCCTCAGAGAGCGCAGGCAGCATTTTTCGTAAGACCAGGTGATGTAGTCGCCCTGCCAATTCAAGCTCGGACAGCGTATCGCCTGGTGGCATGTTGTTTTCCCGCCAGCGGCTGAGCCACGGCCCGAAAATCTTGATGGGCGCGAAGGTACCCACGTTGGTGGCCAGGGCCAAAGCGGCGAGGTGGGCTTCGTCCACCAGAAGCATGACTTTGCGCTCCAAGCGCTGCAATACCTTGTGCACCAGGTGGTGCGTACAAATGATGATTGGTGCGCTTGCGGCTGTCTCAAAGGCCGCGTTTTGTAGCTTTTGCTCTTCAGCCTCGCAAGAGTTTTCCGTGGCGTACTGCGCCCTCCCCCATATTTCCGCGATCGGCACGTCAGAGAATTCCTGCCAGGCCAATTGCCATTGACCGGCGACTGCAAGTGTTGGTACCGCTATCAAGATTTGATGCGTCGCGCTATTGTCATGTGCCATAGACGCGAATACGCGTGTTTTACCCAGGCCCGTTCCACCCTCGATACATCCGATCGCATCCGCACGCAAGGCAGAGCATTTGGCAATGAGTTCTGTCTGTTCCGATCTCCACCCCTGTATGCCGTTGCCATCTGTAGTCAGCCAGGACCAGTCGCGCTGTGGCGCCATTGCCCAGGTCGTCATGGCCTTTTCTGCGATATTTGGCTTTGTGCCCTCATCAATTTCTACCAGCAAGCCTGGAGCGAATTTCCAGGGCGCTGCACGCGGGCTGACGTGCGCAATGCAATGCGCAGCCAGCGCGCTGAGGGTTTTTGGGCTCAGCGGGACGCGGCGCTGCTCAAGCTGGCTCAGGCATTCAAATGGCAGGCGGCAGGTAACCATGGGGCTTTTGACAAAAACTAATAATACAGTATAGTCCAGGTAAGAGAATTGTCAAAAGAACATAAAAATATCATGTTTCATGTACCGGTGGAAAATTGGGTTTAAGTAGTATGACCTGCAAAGACTGTCAGCTCGCTAAGTGGGAGTTCACACCCTCCGGGCGCATTAAGAGGAACATAGCTGGGGTGTGCACTGTGCCAGTCCCTGAGCTTGCGCTCCCGTTGTGCGTAACAGCGCAATTTAGCCGTTCTGGCATCTGGCCAGACTACGGTAAGGGCTGCGTGACTTTCCAGCCAAAAAAAGAAGGAGCCGCCCCATGTCCGGCGAAATAGGAAAAATTGCATACGAGGCCTGTCCCGACCACGGGCCATTCAAACCCCGGTGGGAACAGTTACAACCCCACTGGCGAGATTACTGGAACGCTATTGCTTCTGCGGTGGCCAAGGCTTGCGCAGAACAGGTCACTCCTGGCGACATCCACCCAGTAGGTGGCCATGATCGTGCCTAAGGTGTCGCAGCAGGTGAGCAACGTGAGGTCCCAAGCCTGCCTGACTTTCGTGATGGATCGCCAGGTCAGTACCGAAGAGTGGCGGACTAATCTATCGGATTGGCTACTGAGATTAGAGCCCCAAGCGGGATTGCTAAGCGGGGATCTGCCTGCAGTGTTTCACCACCAATCCGATGGCAGGCCTGCCATCGGTACTCCGCTCTTTCGGTTTCACTGTACTGCCAATACGGGCCGTGTGTATGCGTTGGGAGCAGATCCGGTCCAAACCATAGAAAGGGTCGCGGCTGCCATTGCCAGATCCGAAACGGTTCGCCCCTGGCTCAATGCCCCCATGATGCTCACACAAGACCTCAGCATTGCTCCTGCGGCGCAGGCATTGAGTTATGCGGTCAATGATCTCGTCATTTGTCGGGATGCAGCGCAGTACAAGCGCTGGAGCAAGAGTGCTGTCGAGTCCAGGCTGACCCACGTACAGGACATTCTCAAACGCGGCTTGGAGCGCCAAATTGAAGCGCTGGGCATGGTTTTTGAGGTGCCCTGCCCTGTTGTGCTCAATGTCAGTCATGAGCGTGCCATTCCAAAGCTTTCCCGTCAAGTCTCTGCCAAAACCTTTGTGAGGGTGGCCAGCGTCGTTTTTACGCTGCCAGTAGATCTCCGTGGCCATTGGGTGGCTGGTGGCCTGATTAACCGTGGCTACGGCCGCATAGTTGCAGTCTAGTCCTATGTCCAATAGCATGAACGCCTACATAACTGACCTTGGTCAGACCATCGTGATCCAGGGGGGCGATGGCGTGGTCAAGATTCCAAGATTTGCCGTCTGGCAAAGGCAATCCGGTGGCGACGTACACAAGCATGTCGACGACGGGAACGATCTCGATGCACTCAAAACTAAGTACGGGGTCGATGATTATCGGGTTGTGCGTTTTGTTAAAAAATGATTCGAAACAGTGATATTTTTGTGTACATTAGTTGGTAGTTCCGATTAAAATTTAAGTGGGCGAAAGCCTACTTACTTTCCTCCCTGAGTGAGTCCGTTTCCTAGCGGTTTAATCCCGGCCTTTGTGCCGGGATTTTTTTGGTTGGTGTTGTTGACATAGGCCGCTCGGATGCTATGTGGCCACCGCGACTAAGCCCTTTATCGACGTGCTGCCGACTAAAGTCCTTGATAAACACGAAAGCCCGTAACAAGTGAATGCTACGGGCCTCGGAAGTTGGGTACGTGACGAATCAAATACGTTGGTCTGATTATAGTACGCCGTACAGTGGTTTCACAAGCCCGGTGTCGGTGTGTCGTCGTCATCGGGCGATGCCCCACGAGCGCGTCGCGTTTGTCGTGCCTGCTTGTGCTCTACCACTAACAGTGCTGCAGCTACTTTGTTGCGGTGCGTCGGGTTAAGCACCAGGGGCAACAGGTCCTGTAGGTCCTGCAACTCGATGTATTTCCGTTGCAGTAGCGCGCACACGAACTCAACGTCCTTGGGCCGTCCGGCCCCCAGTTTGGATAACGCGATGTCCTCAGGCGACAGGTACAACACGGAGCCTTGTATCTTGCCGTTGAAGATGAACTCATGGCGGATTGCGCGTTCTTCCCATCCATTGGCCAGTATGGGAAGGCCTGGCGCGGCTACCACATGGTCGATGGAGTAACCACGCTCAAATTCAAAAGGGGTGCCCGCGCCAACGACTTCGAAAAGCCAGTTGCCCAGTTTGACCTTGTTGGGCAACATGACGTCCATCTCGCGCGACAAGAGGATGGTGTCTACGACATCGGGAAACTTGCCGTGCAGGGCCTGAGACCCGATGACGATGGGCTCGGGCTCCCTCACCAGAACCCATAGGGCTGCGAGCGCATCGTCGATTTCAGACTTTTTCATGTCGCCACCGGCGTTTGATGGCGAGCACCGTGTCAAAGCCAAGCATTTCTGAAAATGGCATGGACGACCTCTGGCGCACGCGCTCTGGCGCGGCCGACAAGAGGATAGCTTGCAACTCCGAGGCAGAGCCCCGAGCGATGATTCCGGACCATTCCTGGTACCAGGACTCCCGGCTATTGCGTACCCACTTTTGCAGCCACGCTGCGCCGAATGCAAGGATCTCTTCGATCGGAAAATCCAGGAACACCTGCACGGCCAGATTGCGCTTGGCGTTATCCAAGTTGGGGTCGCCTGGTATGAAAAGCACATCGCCGCTGCGGTTCAGGCAGTCAGCGAGTTCATACGGGTCCGAGCTGCTCGGGATCGGTTGTCCTGTCTGCCCAGCCTCCATACGCGCAAATGCTCGCAACGCACGTATGCGCTCTTGCTTGGCGTCCTCCGCCACATCGCTGATGGCTTGTGGGATCAATGTCAACTTCAGACCCACCGCCATGGCCAGGGCATTGAGCGTGGCCACATCCATCGTCGTGCGTCTCTTGGCTCGTGAAACCGTCTCTGGCGCGACACCAGCGACTTTTGCGAGCGTCATTTGGTCGCGGCCAGCGTCCCGTGCAGCATTCAGCACGGTGCTCAGGAGATTTGTTGAGACTGACATGGGCCAATTTTGATGGAAATTGACTTATAAGTCAATTCGATAGAAAGACAAAGGGCGCCGTAGCTAGCCCACAGCTCTGCTGCTTGCTGTAGGCCACCAGGCCTGCTGGCTCAAATCACGGTCCCAATACGGCGGCGTGGACCGTCCACCAGTCGGAAATCGCGCTGCAGCCCATGGATCGTTGGGATGCGGGCCCGGAAGTGGGCGCTTCCAGCACCGTTCAGCCGCCAGCGGGTCGACCGAGACCGAAACGCTTTGGACCAAACCATGGCCAGCATGCCGGTTGGCTCCCAAGGCCTGCAGCCGCGATAGAAGCTCTTGGAGCGCCTGGACGTCGCCCATGCACCATGCACAAGCAGTTGATGCGTGCCGCAGCGCTATGCGCGTTCTGGTGGTCTTGGTGAGCCCTGAATGAAAGTGGACGGTGGTTGCACCATGGCCCCCAGAGTCATCCAGCATTTCCAGGGGGCGTGCATTGCGGGTAAGGAACCGATCGGAGCTGGGACCTTGCCACTGGACTTCAAGGGCCGATGCCAGCCACACAAATACACCTGGTGGCCATGCCGGGTTACTGGCGGTGGCCAAAGGCAGCGCCGAAGCTGGGAACGGTAGTTCAAAGCGTTCGCCCGTCAAGGCCAGCAGCAAGGCGTCCAGCATCAAAGGGTTGCGGTCTGGCACCATTATAAGGCCATGCACCTCAAAATCGATGCGTACGGGCTGGTGCTTGGCTTTAGCCATTGAGCAGTGTCCGCAGGGCCTCCCGCGAATGGGCGGGCTGCTCAGCCAGGGCAGCCAGCGCCCTTACAGCCGGTTCACACAGTTGCGTGAAGGCCGTGGTAGGGCTGAGGGATGGCATCCCTTCGTCGTCATAGCCCAGATCAAACAAATCGTGCCGGTTGGCCCCGTCGATCAGCCGGAATCGGTGCGCTGTGAACCCCCCCCATCCTTGGTGGGATTTGCCGCCCAAACCTTGGGCGTCCAGGAGATCCCGCAGAGCCATAAGCAGCAAGCCATTCTGCTCGGGCGTTGTTTTGCGCCCTACCCACTCATCCCACTGGGTTCGCCAGTACAGGGATGTTCCAACGGGAATTGTCTGGTAAGCCACTGCCGCCTCCCGGCGCTCTTCATCGCCTTGCAGCAGGACGTTGTCCGCCGTATCGCGTCCGCGAATCACGTCATCCACTTTGCGCACGAGACGGTAGTCAAACAACTGCCAGGGTTCGATGTCGCGTGAACCCCCCACTGGGGCCAAGTCCGCGAATTTTTGTGGAACAAGGCCCGCTTCAATGGTCAGGTGGGTCACCGGCACCAGGTCGCGTTGGATGTACCGGGCCGCATGGCGAAGCGATCCACCACCAAACATGCCAAAAAACAGATCCGTGGCCACCCGGTCGTAGTCCGCCTTGGTGTAGCTCATCCCCATTTGGGAACTCGTGGGGTGGCCGTTCATCAGGGCGTAATACTGCGGTTGTGTGATGGGCTTGGAATCCGATGCGAGTGCGGCACGCACCCGGATAGCCGCCATGCGGCGCAAGCGGCCGATAAGTCCGCTGGACGGGAATATTGGTAGATCCCCATGGAAACGTCCACGCACCGTGAGCGGTGTCGTGACCGTGGATACCACCTGGATCCCTTCATTGTCCTTGTAGGTCACTTTGCCATCGCGCTGCAGGCGCAGGCCTTTGTTACCGGCAGAGGTATGCAGGGGCGAGGTAAGCGTCAGAACGCCGTGAAGGTATTGCATTATTTTGTAGTCGCGCGATAGGCAGCTTGGAGGGCTGGCACCAGGGATGGGTGCAGAGTTCCAAGCTTTGGGATCTGTCCATGCGGTGCGGCAGGCGGAGTCGAGAACCACTCGGTTGTATAGGGCAAGTCAATGGCCTGTTTCAAATTGAACTTGGTGTCGTAGCTCAGCCCTGCTGTTTCGTACGCTCCTGGATTGCGTGCACTCAAGATCGAAAACTCGCCACTGTGAAGTGACGTGGTGCGTTGACTGGTGCCGTAAGCGACTCGGACGTGGAATTGCGGTGCGTCGTCGTCGAAAACCATCAGGATCAGCCCAGGGCGTGCATATATTCCGTCCGGAAAGTGACACCAGACAATGTCCCCAGCGGCGGGTTCTCCCCACCATACAGGCTTCATGCTGCCTCAGTGTCGAACAGGCTTGAGCGAACTGAGCGTTTAGTGCCCTGTGGTACGCGCTTTTTGATCTGGTTCAACTGTGCGGCAGTTAGTGGGCCATTGTCGGCTTCGTACTGCGGCAACAGCTTAACGGCGAGATCGTGCAGCGCCCTGTGGATTGCCTGGGTTTCATCGACGCCCAGTTTTGCTGCGATACGTTTGGCTGTATCGCGCGTAATACCTGTGGCGCTGTCGATGGTGCGGTAGCGAAATGGAATCTGATCGGTGTTGGTGCGTGCCGTCATGGAGTGTTTTCAATCGTTAGATATCCCAAAGATATCCACGATTCGCAGGCTTGTCAAGCATTTGGAATTAGTTCGCCTCGACCGCGCTGGTGGTAGCTTGATCAAGAATCGGAGGGCGCTCAAACGGTCCAAGGACCCCTCCCCGCTTGGGTCTGGCCAACAGCAGTGCCGACAAGGCCCACCGCTCAGCTTGGTTCATATCGTCAAAGGTGCGAAGGTCCGCAACCACCAGGGGGTCCACGCTGTCGCGCAGCACCCGTTCATGTGTTGGGATCAACCGGCAGATGTCCACCAAGTCGTCGTACATGCGCAGGTTGAAAACCGGCCACTGGTAGTGCGATTGCAATGCCTGGTTACTGACGTCGCAAAGACGACTCAGAGCCCCGTGTGCTGCAAGCACGGCATCCGGGCGGATCGTGGCGCAAACGTTCCCCAGGGCGATACCAAATTCGTGGCGGCTGTAGGACACCGGGGCTTGCCAGACCATGTGGGCGGATGATCGCGTGTTGAAGATTGCCACGAAAGGCGGCTCAGCCTGCGTGAGCATCCAGGCGACATCTTCCGCGCTGGACAGGCGGTAGGCCTGAGTAGGCGTAAAGAGCGCCCGGCTGAAGCGGGTGGTGAACCCGCTGGCGCCGCTGGTTACCACGGCGCAGGGTGCGCAGATGTAGCCGCCACGGGACGGATTGAGGTGTTTGTGGGCACCAAATTCCGGCGATGGCTCGAACTTTCGGGTAGGTGTAAGACCCTTGTGGATTGGGGCTCCACAGAGCCCGCAAACGCCCTCCTCTTGCGCTACGGGCAGATCCGGCAAAAGGTAACCCATGGCTTGGACCGCAATGGCGCTTGGGCTCATTAAGGCGGTTGTCTTTGGTGGGGATTTGCTCATGTCTTTTCACTAATGCCTTCAACTGCTTTTGACATAGAGTGAATTCCTTTAAGTGGAAGGCGTGAGGTTAGAAAGATCGTCTTCCGAATCATGTACCGGAGGCCACCGCCCAGTATCCAGGAGGGTTCGGTACCATTCCTGCATTTGTGAGTTATCGAGTGCGTAGTCACCGCGTTCCGATTTCCAAATGATGGCCGGTTCGCGGTTGCGTAGGCTAACTAGGGCTCCCTGGACTTGTTGAGCAGTCACGGGACTACCGCCGACCTTTTTGTAGAACGCCAGGGCGTCATTGTCGTAGGGCCTGAATTTGTCGCTGGTCGCGAGGATTCTCCACAATACCAACCGCTCAATGTCGCGTAGCCCCAAGAAGTCTGCCTCCATCTGGGCTTGGTCATTCTGACGCTGCCTCTGAGCAAATTCAAGCACACTTACTTCCAGCCTCTGACCCATTGATTCCATCGGGTTGAGACCAAAACTCACCGCACTCTTGAAGAATTGTGGCCTGCGCCCGACTAGTTCGAATGCCTTCTCAAGAGCCGATAAATCTATGGGTTTGAGGCCCGGATAGCTCGACTCAAGCTGTTGAGCGACATGGTGCACATACTCCAAGCCTAGCGGCGGCAGTTTCTGGATATGAGAACCGTAGAACGCCGCCGAGGTCGAGTTGACCAAGCGCATGAGCTTGTCCCGATCAGACCCAGTCATCACCAACATCAAGCGCGGGCCTTGACTGTTGTTGATCGTGTCGCGGGCCGACTTCAGTGCAGTCATGGTGTTCTCACCGGCTTTGGTGGTTAACGCATGCTGTGCTTCGTCAATCAGAAGTGCTACCGGCTTCCCAGCCTTTTTAATCAGCAGCGCCAAGGCATCTTTCAGCGTTGCGCCATCCGGCTGCCCAATTTTTTTGGTGTCGATCTTTAAAACACCAGCGACCGTTACGCTTTCCAGGCCGACAGCGTGCGCCGCCTTTGCAACGCGACCCAAATGACGCAGCAATTCGGAACTGATCGCTTGTGCAATCACAAGTGCTGGGTCCTTTTCCTTGTTGACCCACAGGTCGACGTAGATCACAACAGCGCCAGCGCGCTGGAGGGCAGGACGCAAGTCCTCCTGCAAAAAGACTGACTTACCTTCCCTGCGCGGTGCAGCGAGGAACAGGCCATTCGGCGCATCGCTGAATGGATTGCTGCCCTGCAGATCGAGCGCTAGTTGGGCGGCAAGCGCGGGGCGCGGGAAGTGGCTAGATTTCGGAGTGTTCATCCCGCAAGTTTATTGACATTTATTCATAAGTCAATAAATTATGTGAAACGAAATAAAAGCTAATAATTCACCCGGTTCACCGCTGAACATCATTTCCGCGCATTCCCTCTGCTAGGCGAGGTGGCCGCGTAGCGGCATTAAGGCGTGAGCCGAATCGTCAGGAGGGGGTCTAGCGGAGGCTGTTGATTTTTGCCTTTGCAGTGGACTTGCGGGCATGTTCTTCGGTTCCCTGTGCGTCCACATAGGCTCGCACAGTCTCCAGCGTAGCGCCGCCCACACTGCCCACAAAATAGGCCCGGTGCCAGAACAAAGGTTTGCTGTAGAACTTGGCGATGTGTTCGGCAAATCGGTTTCTGGTGCGCCTGGCACTGGCCGTCTTGAGGTTGTTGATCAGCACCGAAATATCCAAAGCCGGATGGATGTCAATCAGCAAGTGGACGTGATCAGATTCGCCTCCATATTCGACCAACTTGCAGTTCCAGGCGGCGAGGCAATCAGAGAATGCTTCCTTGAGGTAGTCAAGCACTTCCGGAGTGAGTGTCTTGCGCCGGTACTTGGTCACAAAAACGATATGTAGCTTAATGTTAAAAACCGCGTGAGACTTTGACTGAGTTGTGTTTTCCATGCTTGCGCCTTAACTAAAACATGATCATAATTGCAACATGCAAATCGGCAACCGTTTTCGTTGTTACCCAACTCCCGCGCAGGCTCAAACCCTGTTGCAGTGGATCGGTTGCCAGCGTTACGTGTACAACGCCAAAGTTGGCGAGGATCAGTATTTCCGTCGCTTTGCGCGTAAGTCACTGACCCACACGGGCGAGTTTGCGCCGATTGACCAGCAGTACAGCCAGTTCAAAACCGAACTGACGCCGTGGCTGTCTGAGGTGCCGAGCATCATTTTGCGTAATGGCACAGTGCTTTGGAAGCAAGCCTACAGCCGCTATTTCCAGAAGCTTGGTGGTAGACCTGGCATCCACAAAAAACACGGCAAACAGGCGGTGTGGCTGACTTCGGAGTTGTTCGCGTTTACGCCTGTCGTGGATGGCGAGACGGGCGAAATCACCAGCCACCAGCTTCATATCGGCACCAAGAAGTATCCGGTCGGTATAGTGGCGTTCAAGGCCCACAAAGACTACAAACCACCGGCCTCACTACACATCAGCATTCATGCCGGTCAGTGGCACGTCTCGTTCAACTACGACGACAACGCCATTGAGCCGACCGACAAAGACACGACTGCCTGGCTCACACAGTTCGATGCGTCCGAGTTGCGCAAAATGACTGTGGGCCTGGATCGTGGTGTTGCCTTGCCACTGGCAGGCAGCGACCGGCAGCAATTCGATTTCACACCAGTCCAGGACGAGCGGATGGCCGCTCAGGAAAAGCACAAGAAGCGTTGGCAGAAACGCCAAGCGCGCAGGACCAAGGGCTCCAAGAACTGGGTCAAGGCCAAACGCAAGGTGGCACGCTATCAGCGTTATGGTGCGGACGTGCGCCGGGATGTGGCGCATAAGACCAGCCACGCACTGGCGGTTGATCCGCGTTACAAACTGTTTGTGTTTGAGTCGCTAAAGGTCAAAAACATGACCAGGAAGGCCAAGCCAAAACAGGACGAAAAGGGTCGTTGGCTGCGCAATGGGGCAGCGGCCAAGTCCGGGCTCAACAAAGCCATTCTGGCGTCCACCTGGGGCCAGACCAAAGTATTTTTGCAATACAAAGCTCGCCGTCAAGGCAAGCTTGTTATCGAAGTACCGGCGTTTTATTCTTCGCAGGAATGCGGCGCATGCGACCACATTCACCAGGACAACCGGGTTTCACAATCCGTGTTTGTCTGTCAAAGCTGTGGACACACCGATCATGCAGACCACAACGCGGCAAAAGTTATTGCCATGCGTGGTGTCAAACAATTGCTCTCGGGCAAGAGTGTCAAGAAAGAGAAAAAGACGTGCCGGATCACAAGACAAAAGGTAGGGGCGGAAGGCTCCAAACCGGGTACAGCAATGTGCCCTACGCTTGGTGAGACTGAGGTAAGTCGTTTGGGTGGCAACACCCCGGCGCTCTGGTCTTTGACCCAAGAAACCCCCGCTATAGCTCTGGCTTAGCGGTGGGAGACTTCATCTAGCTGGTTTCGGCGACTGATGGCATTCAGTTGTGCGCATGCAGCCTCAACCGCGTTGGCTCTTTGAGCGCGCCTCCGCCTGTAGTCGATCCAACTGGGCCACCCACTGTTGTTGCCTCAGGGTTTCCAGGATCTGGAGTGCAGAAGACTCGGAACTCAGGTGCATGCCGGGCTCCCTAATCTGCAGCGTGCGCCGAGCGGGGATCGTCGATGGACTTTTCCTGTGCCGCGCGAATTTCATCAAACCCACCATTTTCGTACGCGCCTTCAGCCATGGCTTGCGCGTAGAGCTGCTCCACCCGAGGCTCATTCTTCGTCAACTTGCGGGAGAAGCCGGTCAGGATCCAATCGGCCTTGTCGGTGATTAGTGAGGCCTCGCCGCGCAGCAGCTTGGTCACTACGGTTTTAGAGTGGTCCGCCAGAGCCACCAATTGATCGCCTTGCAGGCTCTCCAATACCGCCTCACCGGCGATCACGACCTTCTGGGCCGCGATGCACGACGGACGCTTGCGTGAGGGCAGAATCCTGGCATCCTTGCTCACCAGTACGACGCCAGAGGCACTGATCAGGTTGAGACCATAGTGGGTGCCCGATAAAGAGATTCCTTCGGACAGGTAAAGGTCGGCGTCTACGGTGCATGCGCCGCCACGAAAGCCCGAAGTGATCTGGTCGCGTGCTGGGTCCACCACCAGGAGTCGTTGTGCATCGCGCTCCAGGAGTGGATCGGCCGTAGCAACGGCCGTTGAAGAGGTAATACCCATAGCGGCGTGGTCGCTCAGGGCATGGAAGTTGGCTGAATCGGACATAAAGAACCTTTCGTTCAGGGTTTGGAGGGTCGGATTTGACGGACGCCCTTGTCCGTCGCATAGGTGGCAGATGCTTCGTCCACATCAATGACTTTTTCGCCGTTGGGCAGGGTTGAACCCACCGCGAACAGCTTGTTGGCTGAGCCATCGAAATAGTGCACGCCCTGGGCGCTGACACGCTGGACACCCACAGGAACCTGTACGGGTTTCGTTGGTGGTACTTCAGCCGGTGGAACGACTTTCGGTGCCGTGGGCGTGGCCTGAACAGTGACTACCTTGGTAACTTTGGTCGCGGGCGGGGTGCTTTTCGCAACTTCCTTGGGGCTCGCGGGCTTAGGTCGCTCTACGGGTTTTGCCACTGGAGTTGTCACCGTTGGCGGTGGTGGGCTGGCTTTTACGACCGGCTGGGCGACGACGGGTGCTGAAGTGGCTGCGATGGGGAATCGGGCAACTTGTACGGCTACAGGCGTTGGGGTCACAGCAGACGCCATGGCGATCGGGGGGCTCGCCGGGGGCGTCGCAGGGGTGGCAGCGGCCACCAGGACGGCTTGGATGGCTTCCGAGGCCTGTGGCAAGGGTATTGGGGCGCTGACCCCAGTCGCGAGCGCTGGAGCGGCGCTATCCGATGTCACACTGACGGGTGGTGGTGCAGTGATGGCGAAACCCATCGCAGGGGTCTGTACAGGAGCAGGCGAACGGGTGGCTACTTCGCTGGTGGAGCCAGTCAAGCTCTTGAGCGCGGTGCGCATTGAATCCCCCCCCATTTCGGAGGCAATGAAGCCCAGAACCCCGGAAACCAGGCAAAGCCCCATGACTTGGGTGGCGCGGACCGCCCACGATTTGCGCGCCGATCGTTTGGCGATCGCTACTTCGACCTTTGCGATATCAGCGGACATCAAGACGTAATGGCCTGCGGTGCTGTCATACACCAAGGCCTTGTCCAGATCGCCGCTGGTAGAGAACCCGCTCAGGGGGATGGCCACGGATTCCGGGCTAATGAAGGTGCTCACGTGTCACCTCGCTTCGCTTGGGTTTGGAGTGGTGACCCAAATCCAGCTTTGTGCACTCTGGCCTGCCAACTTGAAGTTGACCAATAGGCCCTCACGCGGGCGGATCCACTTCATGGCCCGCTCTTCAATGCGCAAGCGACTCTGTGCAATGGTCCAGAAGTCCGGATCAAGGCCGAGAATAATCTTGGTTGCCACCGACGTTAAAAGGGTTTTGGAGTATTGAGTGGGTGATTGCGAGGCAAACCAGATTCCCAAACCGAACTTGCGTGCTTCCAAGGCGATGACATTGACGATGTGTTCTTCATCCTCTTCAACGAACTTAGCGCCTTCATCGAGCAGGATGACCTCAACCACCTCATCCTGCTCGCCCTCCTGAATGGCGTGCGCAAAGATCTCCCGCAGCCGTAGGTTCACGAGGAACTTTTGCTGCTGCGCACTGAAGGGTTTGATGTTGTAGCGCCACACCGGCTTGTTTGGATCGAAGCGCGGTGGGGTGTCCCGGAATATGCCGCTGGCCAATAGGCCGTCCAGGATTTGCTTTACCGTCGAAAGGCTGTCGAAAGAGTCGTATTTCAACAGTGATTCAATGGCGTTGCCTTGCTCCACTGTGGCGAAATAGTCCTTAAAGGCGTTGAGAGCATCAGCCTTAGCTTTTTCTAGCTCCGTTTGAGCTTGTTCGATCTCAAATGCGCCATTGCCGTTGCTACGAGCTTTCGCGTGCCCTGTTAAGCGGCTATTGAGTGCTTTGGCGCGTTTGTGCACCAATTCCATCAGCGCCGCCTCCTTTTGACCCAGGCCAGTAAAGGACATTTCGCGGCGACGTGTAGCGTAGGCCACCAGTGTGCTCAAGGTCGGATTAATGCGGCTCCATGCCTTCACTGGCCAACGGGTGATGGGACCTTCGTAGGCGGCTACATGCCAGCATTTCACTGCACCATGCCAGGCCAAATCAGCGGTGGTGCCGTCGACTAGCTTTTTCGCAACCTCGCGATCGTGAAACGGCAGGTCGATATACACACGGCCGCGCAAGAGACCTTCTGGAGGTTCCTCGGCGGTGGTGTACCAAGTCGATGGATCTTCGGCAAAGAAACCGGCTTGTTCAAAGACGTCGATCAGCAGGTTGCGCAGGACATCTTGCTGCTTGGGCCCCAAAGCCCGACTGGTCGTGGGAGATAGCCGCAGCGTCTTGATGAAATTCTCGATGCATTTGTGCACGCCACCATACTTGGGGTCGGGATTGATCTTCAGAGGATTGAAGCCGTACTCGGAGGCTGCGGAGAACTCTATTTCGCTGCAGATTTTTGGGTCGATTCTGATGTCTCCGTGTACATCAAATACGTGGATGCGTATCGGCTTTCTGGACGTGCGGATCGCCTCGTTGATGCAGCGGCGAATGGTGTGGGTCTTGCCGGTGCCGGTGTCACCGCAAATCATCATGTGTGGGTTTACCAGCCGATCGAAGTCGGCATAGATTTCCTTACGACTCGCACTGTTGGCGGAAGTGGCTTCGTAGCCCAGCAGAATCTTCGTCATTGGACAGACTCATCGCGCTGGTAGGTCATCGGTTCACCATTCGTGCCCTGGAGGGTCAGGGTTTTTGTGTCTTTCGAAGACATCAGATACAAAGAAGGTGTTTTACCGTCACGTGCAGAAGGAGGGACCAGGAAACGGTCACCGTCTATCAAAACGACATGAAACACCCTACCCTGCATCCACCAACGCCCGGTATGTCTAAACAGCTTGTGCACCCTGTCATTGCCAACTGTCAAAGCGTATTGATATCGGCCATCCGCACCGAGAACAACGACTGCGTTGAATGTTACGCCTGCGCTTTCATGCAAATAGGTGTAGACCCCCGGCAAGGTTGAAGTTAATGGCTCTTGGCTAAGCGCCTTCGCGACTGAAACCTTGAAATCCTCCGAAGGGTCCGGGATATTTCCGGCCTCCAAAGTTTGTAGGGCTGCAACCAAGTTGGCACTATCCCGAAAATAAGGAAACCAAGCTGTAAATGCTCCGATCAATAGCACTACGGCCGCAAGCAGAGCCAAAAGCAGTCGCGACAACCACCGGCGCCACTTGCTGGTGGCGGGGGCTTGGAGAGGAGATGTCATGGTGAGTGTCATGTGTTCTGACCCTCAATACTGTCCAACGCCTGTTCAGCGCGACGGATCAGCGCCTTGTCGTGTGGACCAATGTTCGTGTTGCGCGTAGAGGCATTTCTTTTCGCCAACTCCATAAATCTGGGCGTCATATCTTGCAGCACGTCCAGAGCTGTTTCACTGGAGATGTTCGCCCCGATCAAGTTGATCGAGATTGGAAGTAGCGCTTTGCGCTTTGGTGTGTTGAGCCGGGAGCCATCGGTTGCTCGTGCTTTGGAGTTCCAGCGCCAAATGTTGTTGGCAGCGCTGATGGATAGTCGCAAGTCGGGCCCTACGGTAATTTCCTTGGCGGACTTCACACGTGCTTTAAAAAGTTTCAGGACCCAATCCTTGAAATCATCCTCAAGCCATGTTCCTGGTGCCGCTGTCATGATCAGTCGACGGGGACGCTCTTGCAAACCGGTGTTGATGGCATAAGGGCCCACCCAGTTGACCTCGACGCCCACCAGGCTCAGCTCGCCGCCCGTGTGTGTCAGGCTTGCGTACGCATGCGATATCACCACCTTTGATAACTGCATTTCACGCGTCATCAGTTGCTCCGCCAAGGGCTCGCTCTCGCGACCAACAATGCGCCATGAATGCGTATAGGTGCTCATGAGCTGGCCGCGTGGCGTCAATCCAAAGAGACTCAACATGGCATGCTGTTTCTCTTCGCCCAGGCGCGTGAGATGGCCCTTGCACCACATATTGAAGTTTTGGTTTGCAACACCCTTGCTGGACAGGGCCATCGTCATATGCAGGCGGACCAGTTTGTATGCCGCAGTCACATAGACGCGGCGGTCCTCACTGGTCAGTTCCTGGGTCAGAACAGTCGTATCTTTGGCTGACATGTTTGTAACTCGTTCTCGGTAATAACTTTGCTTGCCACCGCAAACAATGTGTCAAGTGGATACTTCCATCGCTTATGCAATTGGCACGACCAGTCGCGCAGTGGCCCACGGAGCATCCCTTGGTAGCGAATGTTGTGGACCGGTGTTGCGCTGTTGTAGCGCGCTGCACGCGCCAGCAAAGACTCGTTTGATTTGGCATCAAGAAGCTTGATACGCAGCCAGTGAGCAGATGCATGCATTGCATAACAAGAGTCATTCAGTAGTCGCTGCTCATTCCACCCTACCCTGGCCAACTTGCGAACGGTGTGGGTGTTCAGACCTGGTTCGTTGTAGTCGCGGGTGCCATTGGTGTTGAGTACCGATTGGCCTGGTTTGCCACGCTCCACAGAGCGCACTGCCAGCAGCAAATCGGGTGCTATGTCATATCGCTGAGCGGCCATGATGACGCATACATCGCTGGACAGCGACATAGGTGGATTGATATCCACATCCATCGGAATCAAGACAACCCTCCGTCGCCGGATATGAAGCCAAGTACAGAGTTTTTTGGAACTGACATACCAAACGCAGGCTTCACAGGCACAGCCTGCGGCTGGGGCGGAGGTGAAGGAATGGGATCGGGCTGCGGTGTGTTAACCATTGCTGCAGGTTGATACCCGCCAAGTCCCACAATTTGTGGGATTGGAACGGCGGTGTCCACTGCTTCAATCATGCTGGATGGAAGATCCAGCAACCGGAGCTGAATGGCGCGTTCCTGTGGCGATAGCCCATGCAAAACCTGCAACCAACCTCTAACGGCCATGGTGTAAAGAAAGTCGGAAGACTTGCGCCCGGCTTTAAGGCTCTCCAATACGTCGGCCAGCAGCTTGTGGTCAACCGTTACTGGTGCAGGAAAGTACACCGCGTAGCGCGACGGCTTTGCGGTCGCCTCGGATTCAGTGGACTTTTTCGTCACGTGAGCCTCGTCCTATTACGCTTGCGCCTGGCTTTGGATGTAGCTGCGCATGCCCATTTTCAACATGCCACGCGCGTTAGCGTATTCGGGGTCGTTGCGGGTGGTTGCGTGAGTGAACAGGCCATCCTTGATCGTTTGCGCTAATGCGTAAGCCCCACCGCCCACAATAATTACTGCTGACAAATCCGCCCCACTCTTCCAGTGGGTGCGGATACGGCCAAAGAGGTCCGGCGTGACTTTGCTAATTGCCGTGGCAATTGCGTCGTCCATGCTCAAGTCCTGACCATAGATCATCATCTTGCGTTCCGACATGACCCGAGCCATTGCGCGCGGAGAAATCTCGTCGATCTTGTGTTCGATCTGAATTTCCGCACGGACTTGTTCAACTACGCGGAGCATTCCATAGTCAATGGAGCGCGTGCGATCCTTATCCACTGCGGGTTGGCCGCGATAATCCAAACCCACCACTGCCAAGTCAATGGTCTTGCCGCCTATATCGATAACCCCAACAGGCTGATGACGCATCAGCTTAAAAAAGTCCTCGTTATCGCTTCCGTCATCATTGATTGCCATGTCATACACCGCAGCGAGACCTTCGCAGGCAATCGATTGTGCGACGATGTTGGCAATCGGGTTAGCAGCCATTGGCCTAATTTCCTTGGAAAGGAGGTTGGCTTTTTTGGCCTCAATCAATTCCTTGTTTTGCTCGCCGGTGCGGTAGTAATCTTGTACAGGCAAACCAGTAACGAGGCGAACATCCTTACCCGAAAGGTTGGCGCGAATCATGGCCTCGTGTACGAGGATTCGATTGATATCACTGGTCGGATAATTGATCGTCCGGGTGTCAATCAGGTCATTGCCAACCAGGGCATCCGTGACGGTGTAGACATCGCTACCCGTTTGATAGACACCGCCCGAAGTTCCATCGCCAGTCAGCGAAATAGCCCGACTGCCACGCACAACCTTAGAGGGCATGGTCAGCTTGCTGGATTCGGCCTTATCGGTCAAGCTGCGCGTTACCAGTTTGACGGAATCATGTCCGTCATCACATCCCACGAAAATCACGTCATCACCAGATTGCTTCGCCATTTTGAGTAAACTCCTTAAAATTATCAGGTCTGAAAGGTAAATGTTATGAACGCAATAATATGCTCTTTTATTAAATCTTGCAATAGCCATGGCGTCTGATTCCGAACACCACTGGCACGCGACGTGTTACCCACTGATGGTGGGGCCTATTCCTGGCACTTTTTTCCTGCCCTGGCCTGTTCTGCCTTTCTGGCATCCCTGGCCTTTTATATTGGCTAGCCTGGTCTGGATGGTCTTGGTGATCTATTTGTCGCGTCAGGGCTTGGCTGTGAGTGGCCTAAAAGTCATCATTCGTAGATGGTTTCAGGGCTCCCGACTCACCCCCCGTCGTTCTGGTCCAAAACCTCGCCTGTGGCGATAGCCCCCTGCCCTGCCCTGAGGCGCCTGGCATTGCTATCAGTAGCAGGCTGTGGCCCTCAAGGCAAAGCGCGGGGGGATTTTTTGCGAGGGCCTGGCTTTGACGATTTGGCGGGCAAATCGAATTGGGCGCGTACATCCTGGAACCACTTGCGCACCCATATTTTTGAGTAACCTGTCATGCGGGCAAGCGTTTCATAGTTCTGGCCAGACAGTAGTTCATTGAACAACCATTCAGACAGGCGTTTGGTGATGCGCGCTTGGGTGATAACTGGCTTGAGGGTATCGGGTAGAGCTTCGACAATGCCGTGGTTGCAGCTAATGCACCGATAGCGCTGGGACGTAATGGCGTACTGAACTGGCATCGATCGACCAGCCGCGTCGACATACGGAGTATCCGCCAGGCGGACGACGTAGCGCCCGTGTAATGTGACTTTAGAAGATCCGCAGTGGGGGCAATCTTTCAAACGCAGGGGCAAATTCGCTGCAATCTCGTAAAAAGTTGAATTGCGCTGCATAGAGATGACGTCAATCGCATCCTTGAACGTTAAGTCACTGGGCGAGCGCGATGACGGCTCGCTTTTCAGCAAGTCCGCATGGCTTCTTCCGGCCTGTCTAAGCTCTTCAATGGAGGGGCTTTTCTTATGCATGAACTTGGCTTGATATTGGCAAATCCTCAGATTTTAATGGGACAAGCTAGAATTTTTTGGTTCTGATTTGTGAGAACTTGTCAAAATCGCGATGTAACTCCTAAAAAAATTGCATGGCTACTTGCTCGGTGACGCGCCCGGCTGATAGCAAGGCAGTGACCTCGGCGCGGAAGGTGTTTTTAGAGCCCCTAACCATCTCGTTGATCGCGCCAACTACGGCTCCTGGGCCGTCGAGCCGCAAAAAATCCTGGCGCGTTGAGTCATCAAACGCAACCCATTCACGAATGGCCACACGCTTCCCATCCGTGCTGGGTATCAGCAATTGGGCAAGAAACAATTGGGTGGTCATTATCAAGTCGTATAAGCCTGCTCGCTGTTGCTCAAAAGGGTATCGCGTGACTAGACGCTGGAATGCTACGGCTGGGTTTGCCGCATGTGCGGTGGCCAATACTGGATGCCCTGTAAGGGCCAGTTCAACCGTCGATACAACGGTTTCATAGTCACGGACCTCCCCTATCAGCACGGCGCATGGGTGGCGACGCATGGCGTTGCGCGCACCACCGGCGAAAGTCGGCAAACCCCAAGTCGTATTGATCGAACACTGCGTGATTAGCAGATGCCTAGACGTCAAGCCAGATAAATCGAACTCGGTAGGACTTTCGTAGGTTGCTAGATGACCGCTCCACGCACAACCCGTCTCGGCGGCATGGCGGATCAGAGAGCCAAACAGTGTGGTTTTTCCGGAGCCCGTCGGACCAATAACATAAACTGCCCCATTTCGCGGGTAGCACTTGGCCAATAACTCAGGAGATAGACCAATCTCATGTGGCAGAGGTGGCTTGTCCATCATCGGCCTCAGAATGAGGGACGCGGACTGATTCGACCGTATCGATTTCGTGGGCGTCATGTTAACGCGCAACCGTCTACGCACACCTTTGTGATCGGTCATCGTAAATGAGTCATCGTAGTCCTGTCCCTGGGAGAGCAAAGTAGTCGCGCCCTCCTTGTCCCTCAATACACGGGCGATATTCTCAAACTCAGTCCACTCCATAACATGCTCAGTAATGCGATGTAGGGTGCCATGGATTTCCAACAAGACGGGCTCGCCAGAATTGATGTGAATGTCTGATGGGTCATGCGCTAAAGCCTCACGCAGTAGCTCTACGATGTCGGCAATTTCGGTGTAGCGTTGGCGACGGTGAACCCCGGTTAAGACCGGCAGAAGAGGGGTGTCAAGGGCGCCAGTTCGGTAGAAGGCCATTAGTTGTCAAGCTACTTGATGATGGTTTTTGCGAAACCAGGGCCAAAATTGGCCGGTGGTCTAGACAATGCTGGTCGATTCGACCAAGTCCATTTTGCCTTTGGTTATATAGATATAACCGTCGCGGTCGTTCTGGCGTTTTTGAGATGCTGCGTCAATCTGCGAGTCAGGGTGCTTGGCAAGTTTGGCGTACATAATTGCTGACTGTCCAACTATCTTTCCTGACTCGGAGACATACAAGCGGTCCACGTCGACTTGTGCGTTGCGCAAGGCACCGTCTATCACAGCGTTTTTCGCCGAAACCAAGCCGTTATTGATAGATCCGTTTTCCAGGACCGTCAGGGTCGCATCGCCACGGATATTGATGGAGCCCTCAACCCTACCGGCAACCACCACGGCCAGATCGGTACTGATTTGGCCTTCGACCAAGTGATTTTCCGGGATGTAGAGAACGTCGCGCGGCATAGATTCGAGGCTGTCGAATGTCTCATGGGGTTCTATGAGCCGCAGTTTTTTTGCCATGCGCAAAAAGATATTCATGGGTTTACTCCACGCCAACCGTCAGCACTCAATGAGACTGAACTCGAAGACCAAAGCAAAGGCTCGGAAGACTTGGCATCGTTCACTGAGCAAGCACTGGCTACACCAATGGTTGGCACACTCAAGGCTGCCACCAGGGCTTTTGATTCGGCGCGTTGTTTCTCTACCAGGTTGACCAGCTCGGGGAATAGTTGCTTGTATGGGTCTGTCTTGAAAGTCGGGAATCGACTCATGATGGCCAACAGGTCATCGCTGTTCTTGCCACTGATTCCAGCGACATATGCCAGTGGTGTTACTGACAGACGCTTTTGCTGGTTTGCAGCATCAACCTTCAACGCGGCGATGACTGTGCTGACCTCTGAGCGTACGCTGGCCATCTGTTGTCGCGCCTCGGCGCGCTGTGCTTCAAGTAGATGCGAACCCACGGCAAATGCTAACAGCGCGCCCACCAGTAGCCCAACCACGCAACCACCCCAGGGGGTGATGCGCCAGGTGGACCGTCGATTGGTCGCAAGTAGGACTTCTTTCACGCGGATGTTCATCCCGTGCCCTGCTTAGTTGTCGGTCTTGAAAATCTTGCGCGAGAAGCCGACCAGGGTCATGTCGTCGTCGGTCGAGAGTTTTCCGTACAACACATTGGCGTAGACGTTGCAGTTGTCCATCAGTGTCACCTTGCCAAGGGTTCGCACCTTGGTTGTGATTTTCGAGACCAAGTCGGTTTCCGTCTCGCTTTTCTCCACCTCTGGAGGGGTACCAACGGAACCATCAATGTAAATGTCGGCTTCGGACAGAATGTCGCCCGTCACCTTACCGCCGTTTTCGACGTAGACAACACCAGCATGGCAGTGAACCGAGCCAGTAACGGTACCGCATATGCGCAAGCCACCCTTGCAGGTGATATCGCCGACGAACTCGTCGCCTGCCGCGACGAATGATTTTGTGATCAGATTGTCGAGGTCGGTCGCTGTAGCGGACGCCGGAGCCTTGAGAACCACGTTATCCGTTTTTCCTTGCGCTGGGGACACGAAGAAAGGTATTGCTCCTGGTGCCTGAGCGGTCGCCGGGGCGGGATTCATCGGGCGAACATTGTCGCCGTGGCCGTTGGTCAGGCGGTCCGAGGTGTTGGATGTGTCTGCGAAGGGGGTGTCGACGGGCATGTTCAAGATGGGACTCCTAGTGTTAAAACGAATTCTGCGAGTGGCCTGCGCCGGTGTCTACTTGCCGATCCACGTACGCAAGAGTTCAGCCTGCGACGGGGTAGTTAAATTCACACGGGCTGATTCAGCGGCCGTGGGTTTTTGTATGCTGGACAAAAGGGAGCTTGTCCCAGCCTTGTCAATCTGGGCCAGCCACTGCGTCAGATTTGGATTGAACACAGGCTTTGCCTCAATCCGGTATGTGCTTTGATCCACTACCATTGATTCGTTTGTACCGCTGATGGCGGTGTCCTGGCGATTCACAATTGGAGCAGTCACCATCCTGGACTTCAGCAGTGCGTGATAGGTGTTCATTCCTATCCAGTCATTTTGCAAACGCGTCAGACCCTTGAAGAACATGGCATTAGCCTGGTCGGTACCAGCCTTCCATCCTTTGGCGATGCCCTGCTCCGCCGCTTCCCGCTCTTCACTGTTTTTTGGCTTCAGCAACTCATGCGTTGTTCCAACGTCATTCCAAATCGGTATTGGCAAATAGGTGCGCCAGGTTGGCGCACGTGTTGCAAAAACTGCCTGGCGCAATATTTGAAATTTGGCTGAGCTGTAGCTAAGCACATCGCCGGATTGTTCAGTGATGCGCTCAATCTTTCGTACAACTGGCGGTATGACGTTGTCTGGCAACATCAGTGTCGAAAAGTCATACGCGTCATCTAGCAAGCGAGCATTTTCATCAAGTAGCTTGTTGATCAACTCTGTTTGCTTGGCCAGCGCAATGCGCATAGCTGCTGACATCGCAGCATCGCGAACGAGACTGACACGCAGAGAGGCTTGCGAAACTCCGGTTGCACCGCCATCCCCTTTGTAAATTGACAGGCTTCCGGTAGTCTGTGTATCGGAGGCTTGGACCACCCCCATGCTCACTAAAACCCCTACACCTAAAAAGGCATGGGTCAAATAGTTCCAGCGCATAGCCATGGTCAGGCGCCCTTAGTCGGCTTATCTTCAGGCTCAGGCAAGCCATCAAAGGTATCAGGAGGCATCTCGTCCATCGCTGATGCTGGAAATACGCGGTCCAATTCAATCAATATATCGTTGATGTAGGTTACGCATGGTTCTGCAGTTTGATCTTGGGTCGTCAATTTACTTCTCCTAAAACCGATTACTGATTAGTCCCGGTACGTCAAAGCTACGGATGACTTACCTGCTTCAACGAGTTCCACATGCACATCACACCGGTGATTGCATTGCGCACCGATATCCTTGAGGATCGTCACGCCATCTTGTGCCGAGTGTCGCAGCGATACGATGACGTCCGAGCGGTTTTTGCCGTTGACTGATACAGACCAACCCAGAACACGCGAGATCAATTTAACTGCATTCTCTGCAGGGCCTACGTAATCGATGTCCATACGGGCTGTTGCCCTGGCCAGTGCTTCTGGGGGTATAGAGTCAACGTTGGATCTTGTCGACTCCACCGCAGGCATTGACTGCATGTTTGCCAATCGAATCCTGACCTCGACTGCGTTTTTCGCAGCCTCCTTCAGTGATTGGGTTAATTCATCGTTGGAACTGACTGGTGCAACAGGCGTGCTTGTGCAAGCCACCAAAGTCACCACAGCAGACGCTGCGGCGATGCTTGCAAAGGGATGTTTCCTCATTCGTTGCCTTTGTTTGTCGACGGTGATTTTGTGTGCGTTTTGGCGCGATCCAAAATGCGTTGGGTGGCTTTTTGGTTGCGTACCTTGCTCAATGATACAGCGGATGGTGCGAGTTTGTACATATTTTTATCACCTTGACTGGACCGTGCGTAGTGTTGGGTGCTCGTGTTGTCCGATGCGTGTCCAAACATCGCTGCGATCTCATTGGGACGCCGCCCACTTGCCTTGGCATCTGCCTGTGATTGGTGACGTGTTGTATAGAAGCAGGGAATTTTGTTGCGTCTTGGCCACAACTGTAAACCGGTGTATCGCAGCGCAGAGCGCAGCCGCGCATAGTGCTGATCCCAGTCCCCTGAATGGCTGTTTGCATTTGCAATCACACGGGCAATCACCGCAGCCTCATGTGTTGCCAGAGTCAGGTACACCGTACGTGTCGGGCCATTGCCTCTGACGCCAGAGCTGTCGTGCTTCGCATTCGGAAGCGTCAATTGGTGTGTACCAGACGCTGGCGCGTCTAAGGACCGGGATTCCCCCAGTATTACCAGGCTGGCGCCTACCCACTCAACAGGTCTAGGTCCAACGACCAATCCCGCTTCAAAGTAATCCGCTGCTAGCAGCGCCGAATCAGTTCCCCTTGCGCGCAGTGCTGACAACATCAGCAGTCGATCGCTACCCGATACCTTCTTGGACTTCCCCCCGCTCGTAGCTTTGGACCGTTTGGCGCAATCCTTACTGCTTGCATCCCTAAGTGTTTTGATAAGCGACGGCGGTGCACCGTTGATTGTCAGGTGGTGTTGCAAGGCAGCTTTGTACAACCGAAAGGTTCGCTGACTCCAACTCCCCCCCGACACCAAAAACTGTGCAACCACATCCGACCAGTCAACTGACCCGCAGGCCAGTGACATCCTACGTGCCAACCTCGCCCCCGTCAGTTCGTACGCACTCAACGTCGCCTCAGATGCTGTTATTGGTGGAAATTGGGCCATTCAAATTCTGTCCTCGTCAATTTATAGCCAGATTGAAAAAATCCATTGTATCCAATACTCCCCCCGTTACTGCGGAACAAATTAATGCGCGTTTGATGAATTTGGTGCTCCCTGAAAACACCTCATGAACCGCCAGCATACAAATGCTGTTACGTGCTTTGATGCGTAGATAGCAACGGCACGTAACAGCATTTGGTGCGTCGAACCCGGCGATTGAGGCGGGTTTGGCTTGCCAAAAGCATGTTATGGCATGTCTATTTGCGTCTTGGCATCCCGTTTGCGCTGTTTGGGCATGTAACATGCCTAAAACGCCGCTTGGCTACTCTGCGCACGTAACAGAAGGCACGTTACATGCTTTTTAGAGCAAAAACCACGTAGGGATGCGATACAAGCTCGCATTTCTGTGTAATAACAGCATGTAACAGCATATAAGTGCCAGGCATAACAGACTTGGCCCATGCGGCGAGTCCAACGCTCATGGCTATCGGTTTTACGCAGACTGTGGATATTGCGCGCCCCAAATGTCGGCTGAAGGGGCGGGCGGAACCCGCTGGCGGTACTGTTGTAATCTATCCCCAAGGGTTGCGCCCAGCATTTAAGTGCATTACAAACGCTTACAAT
>OBEQ011058476.1_pt1 | contig 32297 bp, 34 predicted proteins | sample 1670901 | NCBI WGS metagenome assembly OBEQ01 (sample SAMEA104232315, study PRJEB22302) | groundwater metagenome | biome: forest; feature: aquifer; material: groundwater | place: USA | collected 2011-08-07 | depth 5.4 m | reverse complement strand
ATATTTAGAATTGCTCAACCTCTCTCTATAAATATCGAGAAGGTCTTTATGGTTGATCTCCCTTCCCAATCTTTTACTTTCTCTTCGCCTCTCTGCTTCAAAAGAGACCTGAGTTGAACCGTGGATAAATTCTTTTTCTATGGCTTCTTCCCGGGTCATGCCAAGCTGTTTAACGGCTAATTGAATCGTTTCCTCTTTGGTATCTTCTTTATACATCTCAATCATCTGATCCATCGTAAAGTCGCTAACTTTGAGACCCTTATTCATGGCATTTCTTAAGGCGCAATGCTTCTCGGCTATTTTGATAAATTGTTCCCTGCGTTTCGCTTGTAGGGCTTCTTTTTCTTCAGAACTTAATTTCTTCCTTCTTTTCTTGTTTTTCCCGTTAATATTGTTGAGGAAAGGTACCAAAATTAGAAAAGTAAAAACCAGAACAGCAAGAGCAAGCACAAACTCCATAGATACCCCCTTGTGAATGAACTAGAAACTGGACCATACAATAACACGATTTTTGTTTTATTACAAATTATCGAAAAAATGTTGGAAATGATGGCATGTTGGTAAAAACACAGGTATTTCCTCGCCTCTTGCCTAACCATCAGAAAGAGGTATCCTAGCGGTTATAATGGCAAGCAAAAATAAACAAAGAAAGAAAAAGATACCGGATAAAGCTGGAGAGCTTTTTTATCGAGCATCATTAAAAGAGGCGTTTCATAATGACCTCCTGAAAATTCGGGTAATGTTCAGTATTCCCCGAGATGGGTTTAAAAGCACCGAAGTGGCCAAGAAGTGGATCTCGGATTACATAAGTACAAAAGAACCTAATGACCCTCCAGGGACTAATTATTTTGTTGAAGAAAGAAATTTCCTAATAAAACATAAGCTGCCCTTGAACGCATCTACTCTATTCCATAGTTATGTCCTGCTAAATGGCAAACAAAGCATTTATGGAGATTTTGATGGCGATATTTGTGAAATCGATGACAATATAGGCACAATAGCTGAGATAGAATCACCCGTATCAGTCCGAATCATATCTCCTACTGAAACAAAGTGGCATGCCAGTGGCCAGGCATTTGTAAAACTATTTATTTCTGCTAATGCAACCCCAACCGATGTTCAGCGTTATATAAAAAATAACTGGTCTACGATACGAGAAGCCTTGAAAAAACAACTCGGCAATAAACAACTTGTCCGAGTAAGAACGATTACGCACAAGGAGAGAGATGAAAAAATACTCGAATTATATAGTTTATCCCGGCAAGAATTGGGACTTAACAAGGGAGAGAGGGGGCAATACAAGGATATTGCGGTTGCCTCTAGAATGACGGAGTTGGGTTATAAGGTTACAGCGGACAATGTCCGAAAAATAATATCACGCCAAAAGAAACTGCATGGCTTGTGACAATTAGATCTTGAACTAAAGGTAGTATGGCCCCATAGAACATACCTATAAACTGTGAGAAAAATCACAGTTTTTTTATGGTCGAAATTAAGATATCAAAACTAGATGAAGAAAAAAATAACGAAGAAGCTTCCGAGAATATTCGGGAATTTTTAAGATCAATTGCCGATATCACCGAGGAGCTTTTTAAAAACAATGAAGACACCAAAACAGATTGAGGACAAGCTAGGGAAAATACATTTTTTACAAATTACGTCATCTATCGGGGCCGGTATATTTACTAAACTGAAAGATCGTAAAAAATTTGAGGAACTTGTTGATAAAATGGCTGTCCTAAAAGGCGAGGTCGATGCATTAACATGGGTATTAGGAAAAAAATTAACTAAAAAACTCTATGGATAATACGGATAATTTAGAAAAAGCACTGGAATATTTAGAGTTGGGATATTCTGTTATTCCGCTAACAGAAGGGACCAAGGATAAACCATTAATTGCCTGGAAGACATTCATGGCCAAGAGACCAACCAAAGAAATGGTAAGTGGCTGGTGGACTAAAAACCCTAAGGCGAACATTGCTTGTGTAACTGGTTCAATTTCTGGAATATTCGTCTTTGATACCGAGAAAGACTTTAACCTAACTGATTTAAAAGAGATGCCAAATACTAAAGTAGTAAAGACCGGAAGTGGAGGTAGGCACTTCTACTTTAAGGTTCCGGACGGCCAGACAATCGGAACTCATCTTGAAATCTGGGGTAAAGAACCAAGTAAAAAGGCAGACATCAAGGGTGAGCGTGGGTATGTTGTCATGCCCCCATCCTTCAATGCTGAAAAGAATTCTTGTTATGAGTGGCTTGATGAATCAATAGAGATCGCAGAAGCACCAAGCTGGCTATTAGATACTATTGCTGGCCTAGATAAGAATAGGAAATCGACTCCACTATCTAAAATTGCTAAGGGTGTTAAAGAAGGCAGTCGGAATAAGGATGCTACATCATTCTTAGGTCATTTATTCGCTAAAACCCATAGGGATCTTTGGGAAATATCCGGTTGGCCATCATTAGTAGCTTGGAATGAGACTAATATTCCCCCGCTTGAAGAAAGGGAATTACGAGATACTTATGACTCTATTCTAAGAAGGGCGTTACAAAATCCGGTGCCAGAACTGGGAGGCAAGATTAACAGCAAAATAATTATCGAATCAATCGATGAAGGTGGGATATCACTATTTCACGACCAGGTCGACGAAGGTTATGCAAAGATAGACATAAAAGATGGTTACCAAATATATAAAATTAAAGGCAGTGATTTCGAGCGATACCTCTCTTCATACATTTGGTCCAAATTCGGTAAGACTGTATCAGGGGAAACATTAAAAACCGTTATTAGTACATTAGACGGTAGAGCTAAATTTGACGGTATAAAGCAGGAATTAGAAGTAAGAACCGCCTGGTTCGAAAATAGTCTCTGGTTTGATCTTGGCATGGGTAAGGCAGTAAAAATTGACCGGACTGGTTGGGAAATTATTTCCAAGGCACCAATTCTGTTCAAAAATTTCTATCACCAGAAAGAACAAGTCAATCCGATTCCGGCTGATGTTAAAGATATTGAGAAGATCTTTACATTTATGAATCTTGGTAAAGATAGAAATTTACAATTACTGATGGCAGTCTATTTATGCGGAGTGCTTATGCCCGATACTTCAAGACCAATTTTAGTAGTCCACGGCCAACAAGGAAGCGCTAAATCAACATTATTAAGAGTTATAAAAAGACTTATAGATCCCTCCATGCTTGACCTACTGACTTATCCGAGCAATTCAAAAGAATTAATACAGATGTTATCTCATCATTATCTAGTATATTTTGATAATGTTTCAGAAATTAAAGAATGGCTAAGCGATGATTTATGCCGGGCCTGCACCGGACAGGCATTTAGCAGAAGACGCTTGTATACTGACGACGAGGATATGATTTATAAATTTAAACGCGCGCTTGGAATGAATGGTGTTAACCTAATTGCCCAAAAACCCGATCTTCTAGATAGGTCTCTGATCTACGAATTGGAGCCCATAACAGGTAGCGTCAGGAGGGATGAAGAAAGCTTATGGTTAAAATTCAACGATGAACTACCTAAAATATTAGGGGCAATATTCACAATATTATCAAAGGCGATGTCTATAAAAGACTCGATTGTCTTAGAGGAGAAGCCCAGGTTGGCTGATTATGCCCTGTGGGGTTGCGCCATAGCCGAAGCAATAGGATACGGGAAAGAAAGCTTTATGTCTGCCTATAAGATAAATATCGAGAAACAGAATACTGAAGCATTAAATGCCAGTCCCGTAGCTCAACTTACATTGGCTTTCATGGAGGAACGACGTAAGTGGAGCGGCTCACCTAAAACATTGCTGGATAAATTTGAGAAAATAGCTGAAGCGCAGGGTCTTAAAAAAGAACTGCCCAAGAGTGTCAGATGGTTACGACGAAGAATCAATGAAGTCAAAGCAAACTTAAATGCCGCCGACATAGATGTCGTTTATAACGATAGTGCCAGACCGAGATCTATCATGTTGGTAAACCGTACCAGTAAGCCCTTGGTTGACGATGCTTTAGCCGATGACATTTCAGTTGATGACGTCTTGGCCGACAACATCTTGTCTGATGATGTTTTAGCCGATGATGACGTCTTGGCCGATAGCGACACTGTACTAGTCGATGAAGAGTAAAATAATCATGGCAATGGTGGCAGTAATGGCAAATCCTGAATAGTTACTAACTCTACAGACAATCTCTGCCAACATACCATCATTGCCATCATTTGCGGGGCGTTTACTTATTCTAAAGACAGAATAGAATCTATCTAAAATTTACTTTAGGCATTACGCCCATAAAAGCATGAAAAAATCAGCACTAGCTTATCTTAGAGTCAGTACAACCGACCAGGCCGAATATGGCTTTGGTCTCGATATCCAGCGTTCAGAAGTCCAAAAATACTGCAGGAATAAAGATCTCGAACTGAAAGAAATCTTTTCTGATGATGGCTTTAGCGGTGCCGATCCAGACAGACCTCAACTCCAGGAATTATTGTCTCGAGCAAAGAACGAAAAAGTTGAATTTATTATTATCGCCCACTCAAGTAGGTTATTCCGAGATTCAATGCTGTCTGAAATCGTTTACCGGGACTTAAGGAAGAATAATATAAATTTAATCTCAACAAGTCAGCCGAACTACTACGAAGAAGACGGCGACTTTCAAAGAAAACTAATACGAACCATTTTAAGCGCATTCGACGAATACGAACGATCTCTTATCGCTTACAGACTGAGAGGTGGCAAAAGAAAGAAAGCTGAGCTCGGTGGCTTTCATGGCGGTTTTGTTTTTGGCTACCGTTCAAAGGACGGGAAACTTGAACCACATGAAACGGAGGCCGAAGTTGTCAGGCAAATATTTATTCTGAAGAAGAAAAAGAAAATGAACTTAACTTTTATTGCCAGCCATCTCAATAACACGGGCGTTAAAACCAGACTAAGGGGCAAATGGCACCCGTCCACCGTAAAGTCTATTCTAAATAACCCAATCTATCACGGAAAGATACGTTTTGGAGGAAAAGAATATGACGGGACACATGAGAAGCTACTCTAAGGCCGTCTAGAACTGCACTAGAGAGCATCTTTGATCCAACCAATAGGAAATCATGGGTAAGGGTAATTCTTATTCGTAGACAGCGTATAAAGCAGTAAGTTTGTAAAATTTTATGTCAAGAATAATTAAAGAACAATCAAATAAATTTTTTGCCTATATCCGGGTAAGTACCAAGAGGCAAGAGAAGGGCGCATCATTAGATGAACAGCTCCGGCAGATTTACGACTATGCTCACGCCAAAGGATTTGAAATTGTAAAAGAATTTAGGGAGACGGGCAGTGCTTCAAAGACGGGAAGGGTTCAATTTGAAAAAATGACCAAAGAACTTGAAAAAAGAAAAGACGTACAAGGTGTAATTTTTTGGTGTATAGATCGATCAGGAAGAAATCCTTTTGACCAAGCTCGCTTGTATCAATTAAAAGAATCGGGTTATGAACTACATTTTGCGGCAGATAAAGTTGATTCAACCCAGCATACTCAGATGTCCACGATTTTAATGAAGTGGGGCATAGCCAGTTTCTTCTCTGAAGAACTTAAACAAAAAACAAAAATGGGTATCATGGGACGATTAAAAGAAGGAAGGTATCCGGGACGTGCCCCCACTGGTTATTTGGACAAGATAGAAGCAGAAAGAATTGGTATCAAAGACTTAAAACCTGGAATTAAAGTTATCGATCCAATCCGAGGTCCACTACTCAAGAAAGCTTTCGAACTTTACTCAACCGGGAACTACGGCGTCAAAAACCTAAATAAAATCATCACTTCTAAGGGGTTCCGGACTAAGTCAGGTCGGGTCATAAACTGGAAAATGCTTTACAAGGTTCTGAGAAATCCATTTTATTACGGATACATACTTCACAACGGAGAGATGTTTAAAGGTAGCCACAAACCTTTAATTTCAAAGGAGTTATTCGATAAGGTTCAACTGGTTCTTGAGGGAAAAGCACAAAAAATTAAAAAATCTAACTTTTACTTATTCCAGGGTCTGGTTAAATGTAAGACATGTGGCAAAACAATGCGTTCTGTAATGGCAAAGCACAAATACAAATACTTCTACTGCAATAAGCAAGACTGCGGATACAGCAATAGCGTTCCGCAAGATGAGATAGAAAAGTTATACCTTCAAAAATTAGAAGCCATATCCTTCCATGATACAGAGATCGAAGGATTCAAAGCTGAACTAAAGTTAATGCGATCAGAGACCTTTGAGAATAAAGAGGCGGAGAAAAAAGCTGTCGAGTTTGAAATAACTAAATTAGAGACAAGGTTGAATAATCTATTAAATGACTATTACGATGATAAGCTACCAGAAGATATTTTTAAGCCAAAGAAGGGTGAATGTCTTAATGCCATAGCTGGACTTAAAGAAAGGAGGGTCGCTTTAGACGACGCAGACGGTAATATATTCAATTACTTCGAGGAGATAGGAAAACTCCTAAAAACCCCAATAAACCTATACAATCTAGGGACTCCTGATCAAAAGCGTAAATTTATGAAATCTATGGTGGAAAACTTTATCTGGGATGGAAGTAATCTAGCCCTAGTATGGAAAAAGCCGTTCAACTTAGTTGCTGAAAGGCCGATTTTCCATAATGGCAGCGCCACGGGGAGTCGGACCCCGCTTCTGTGCTTGAGAAGCACATGTCCTAACCGATAGACGATGGCGCCATATTATTTCCTTACGAGTTTCTTTTCGGTCTTATCGCACAACCCCTTAATCGCCTGATAAAATCTCTTATCTGTCTCTTCGGCTATTGGCAGGATATAATCCCTAGTTTCTTTTATTTTCCGAAGTTGCTTTTCTTTGGTACAGAATTCTAGGGTTTGCACATTATTTAACCTATCGGCAAGTTTAACTCTTTTTATCAAAGATGGAGCATGCTTTATCGAATTAAAATATTTTTTAAGATCCTGGGATGTTTTTACTATACGGCCATGGCTTTTATAAAAAGGCTTCTCGTGAGACAATGCTTTAATCGCTTCATTAACGCCTGGACCAAAGAGATGCCTTATCATACCTCGTGGAACAAATTGATCCTCGTAAATGTCGTGTAATAAGGCCACGATTATTTCGTCTGGATGTGTGGGTCCATATTTAACTAGAAGCAAGACAACTTTACGGCAATGCTCGAAATATCTTACACCTTCATCGCGCATCTGGTCTCTATGGAAATTTTTAGCCAGGGCATAAGCCCATTCTATCCGCTCACGGTCTTCTAAGCCAACCTCTTTATCGATAATCTTGAAAAATCTTTCTCTAGTCATGGTTACATATTTAACCATTTTTTTCCTTGCCTGACAAGAAGTTCCTTTCTCTTTTCTGGTTCAGCCATAATTTCTTCAACGATTTTTTCCATCCTCATTCCCTGTGAGCCCTTCACTAAAATCAAATCCCCCTCTTGAATAAGATCCTGAACCTTTATCTTTGCCGAATCCGAATTCACAAAAGAATGGATATTTTTTTGATCCATTTGATTACCAGCCGAATAGGCAGAAAACTTGGCCCTGGCTCCCACTGTTACAAGAATATCAACAATACTTCCGGAAAAATTTCCCATTTCTTCGTGGGCTTCAATAGTATACTTACCGAGTTCAAGCATGTCGCCTAAAACTGCAACCCTACGTTTGGCCGGTAAATATTTCAAGGTTTCAAGAGCCAGATGAGTCGAGGACGGTGCAGCGTTATATGTGTCATCAATAATAATTGAATTTTTAATGCCATTTAATATTTTAAGTCGTCCTTTGGGTCCTTTATAATCAGCCAGAGCTTGGCTTATTTCTATCAAATTCATGCCATAAATAATTCCAACACACGATGCCGCTCCGGCCGCTAAAGCTTGAGATTTTCCTAAAACATCGTTAAGTATTACCGGAACAAATGCCTGCCTGCCGGCAGGCAGGTATGAACTTCCGGTATGTATCTTGAATCCAACTCCTTCCGGCTTATAGCTATCGTCGATGCGAAAATCGAAATTTGATAAGCCGATTGTTCCCCCTTCGATGAAACCATAGCTCATTACCTTGGCTTTTGTCTTTTCTTTCATGTCATAAACAATCGGATCATCATGGTTCAAGACCGCATACTCAGAAGATCCCAGAGAAGAAATAAGTTTTGATTTCTCTCGAGCAAGTCCACTTGGATCAGAAAAGTATTCGACATGAACCGGTATTTCTCCGACCGCAGTTATCACTCCTATTTTTGGCCTATATTTTCTGACTAATCTGGCTATATCTCCCGGTCTATCAGCGCCATACTCTAAAACTAGGACCTCTGGATAATTATTTTCAAAAAACCATCTAAAAAATGAAATGGATAAAACCTTACACCAAAAAATAAAGCTATTTCCGGTTTCGTAATAATCGTCCGCCCAATCTCCGATTATTGTTAAGGGAACGCCGAATTCATTATTCAGATTCCCCTTCCCAGACCTGACTTTTTTTATTTTTCCCAATACGACCGAAATTGCTTCTTTTGTAGAGGTTTTACCAACATTACCAGTAACAGCAACAATATCCGGCTTAAAACGCCAAATATAAAGTTTGGCCAATATGTCTAATTTGAATACTATGATTTTTTTTATTAAGTTCTTCACTCTGGTTGTTTTTAACGTCGCGATGGTGGAATACTATAATAATTCAAAAGAAATGCGGCTATCTCCTTAAATGTCGGCGATAAACTATCGGCGGCAAATGTTATACCCTTGGGTCTATCCATTTTTATAAGAATTGTAAATTTGGCATCATAGGCCGGAGCAAAACCGACAAAATTATGTATAAATTCTTCTTCGGAATATCCGCCACTTCCATCGGGTATTTGAGCCGTTCCAGTTTTACCAGCGACATCATAACCTGGAATCCTGGCCTTATCGAAACCGTTATCGACTACACTGACCAACATAGACTGAAGCTTAATCGCTGTTTTTTCTGATATAGGAATACCTACTACTTCTGGTTGTACAACGATTTGCTTCCCTCCCTCTTTTATAATTTTATCGACAATATATGGTCTCATCAACTTGCCACCATTAGCAATCGCCGAATAGGCATTGATAAGCTGGAGCGGAGTAACCGCGATACCCTGACCAAAAGAAGCAGTCAGATAGTTGATCTTCCTACCGCTATAAAGATTAGTTATATCTCCACTTACTTCTCCTGGTAAATCAATGCCTGTTTTCTGCCCAAAGCCCATATTAATAACATAATTTAAAAAGTTATCATCACCGATAGTATTCTCTACAAACATTATTCCAGTGTTAATTGATTTCTCAAGCACCTGAGCCATAGTTTGTCTTCCGAATACCTTTTCGCTGAAATTATGTATGGTATATCCGGCGATATTAACATAGCCGACATCATCATAAGTTGTCTGAGGAGTAATTTTAGAAAGATCGATTCCGGCCGACATGGTTACGGGTTTAAATGAAGACCCCGGTTCGTAGACTCCCTGAATACTTTGGTTAAGAAAAACTGATGGGTTAGAATTCGAGTAATTATTTGGATCAAAAGTGGGCCAGTCGGCCATGGCTAAAATTCTGCCCGATTTTGGATCCTGAACCAGCATAGTACCTCCAACTGCATTCCATTTTTCCATAAGCATTTTGAGCTTGTCCTCAATAAATGTTTGAATGTTTTTATCTAAAGTAAGAACGAGATCAGCCGGCCTGTCGAAAGTTGGCTCAACAACAACTGACTTATCGTCTTTTTTAAATACCTGCTTGAATAACTTAAAAATCAAAGATGGGTCAGCTATCTTAAATAAACTGGCCACATCTGGATCTTTTCCAGACAGATCGGAGTTATAATAACCCTCGATTCCATACTGACCGGCTCGCCGACCATCGGTATCATAACCCAAAAAACCAACAACATTTGCCCCCGAACTAGTCCCCGGATAAAATCTATCGGTTTCATAAGAAACTCCCACTCCTTTAAGTTGGAGGCCCCTTATTTGCTCGACCTGTTCATTGGTAATCCTTCTGGCAACGACCTTGATAGAGCTGGAATCGGTGTCAATTTTCAATTTTAGTTCATCGCCACTGATTCCTAAAATTGTTATAAGCTCCTCTGCGACTTTGTCTTTTTTGTCTGAATCTATATCTCTGGGAATAATATAAGCCAAAGGAAATTTTCTATTGGTGGCAGAAAGAACCATATCCGAGTTTTTATCTAACATGTAGATATTGCCCCTAACTAGGATATTGCTTATATTCTCATTCTGAGCTTGAGCGGTAAGCGAGTAGGCTGAGTGCCTTACGATTGATAAAACAAAAAGCCGGTATAAAACCAGCCCTGATACAAGAACCACGCCTATCAAAAAAATATTTATGCGAAAATTGCCATAGCGTTTCATAAAACTTACTTAGAGACTTCCCGGACAGCCCTAACGCTGAGCTACATTCTTGCCTTCAAAAATATAAGATATATTCTTAGCTTCGACAAGCTTTTGAGAACGAGCAAATTCAAGAAGCGAAGCAGGAGTTTCTAGTACCAGCTTTTTGGACATTAGAGAACTGTTAATTTCAGCCAAAGATTCAACTTTATCCTGCAATACTTGAATTTTATAATTCTTAGAAGCAATAGAATTAGCTATTACTATATAATAGAAAAAGAGAAGACAAGCCATACCAATAAGAATGGTGTTAACCCAGATGACTATATCTCTTTCTTGAATTGTTTTTGAATTATTTTGCATTTTATATTTTTTCAATAACCTTCATCTTGGCTGATCTTGCTCGTGGATTTGTCTTTACCTCTTCCCAGTCTGGTTTTATGGTTCCTTTGACTACCCACCTAACAATTCCTTCTTTGGTTTTATTTTTAAATATTTCCCTGACTATCCTATCTTCCAAACCATGAAATGATATTACGACTAACCTTCCACTGGGCCCCAAGATATCTATAGCCGCCAAGACGCCCGCAGCGACATTATCCAGTTCCCCATTAACAGCTATTCTTAATGCTTGAAATGTTTTGGTCGCCGGATGGATTTTTCTTTTCCGGTACCAGCTTGGAACCGATGCTTTTATTATTTCAACTAACTCTGTGGTCTCAATAATCGGCTTAATTTTTCTCGAATCGGCTATTCCTTTGGCAATCTCGGCAGAGAACTGTTCCTCCCCATAATCAGCTAGGATTTTATCTAACTCATCTCGGCTGGTCGTGTTCACAATATTGGCAGCGGTCATATCATTGACCCTTGGATTAAATCTCATATCTAGCGGCTCCGTTCTCATAAAAGAGAATCCTCTGCCACTTTTCTCGTAATGTATGGATGAGACACCTAGGTCAAATATTATGCCATCGGGTCGAAAATCAAATCTCTCGGCAATATTTTTTAAATTTACATAACTGTCATTAACTGCCGTGATCTTGCTTGCAATATCATGCGACTGGAACTCTTGAAAAATATCTGGATCCCACTCTATCCCCAGTATTTTCGTATCGGGATATTTTTCAAGAATCCCTTCGGTGTGTCCGCCACCATTAAGCGTTGCATCTATGATCTTCGCTCCTGACTTGATGCTCAGGTACTCCAGCACCTCGCCAAGCATTACTGATTTATGAATCTTAGTCATACTAGATAATTCCCAATTCTCCCAGCTTCTCAGCTATACTGTCGGAATTCTTTTCCAAATCAGACTTATATACATTCCAGCGTTCTTCGTCCCATATCTCCAATCTGTTAAAAAGACCGGCCACAACAACTGACTTATTCAAAGATGCATACTCCTTCAAAACATCAGGTATCAATACCCTCCCCAGTGAATCAAACTCAACCTCAACCGCCCCAGATAAGAAATGACGACTAAATGCTCTTGTGTCTTTTTTTGCTAGAGACAATCCAGCCAGCATCTCGGCAAATGGCTTCCATGATTGTAAAGGAAAAACGAATAAGCAATTATCAAGCCCTTTTGTAAGAACAGCTCCCTCGCCCAATTCTTTCCTGAACTTTGATGGTATGGATAGCCGCTTCTTGGGATCTAAGTTGTGCCTGTATTCGCCGATAAGCATGTATTAGTAAGATATAATGGATAAATCGGGATCTTTCGTCCCACTCATTTATCCACAGATTCAGTGATTGTTTAACACTTCTATCCACAATTTAACACTATACTCATATTATATACCCCCCGCCCACTACTAAGCAATAAAGATATGTGCATAACTTTTGACCTAGAAAGTAACAAAAAATCGCCCATTTTAGGCGATTTTAGAATAATTGGTCTTTCATTCCTGAGGTTATCACATCGACAATATCTTCGACCGCAATCTCTACTCTGTCATCATTTCTTATAAAAATATAAGACAGGTCCGAGGCCAATGCCTCCGCATCCCATTTTTCACAATCCTTGATTCGTTTTGTGATTTCTAATTCGCTGTCTCCTCTTACTTCTAATCTTTTTCTCAAAATTTCTGGAGATGGAGAAAGAATATAAAATGAGATGACTAATTCCTCTAAAACTTTTTCCCGAGCATAGTCCCAGAGATTTTTTACTCTATCGGGCACTAGAATCATTAACGAGATTTTATCATATTTTTTGAGCGCTTTTTTTACTGAGCTTTTTAAAGTTCCGTACCAGTTACCATGAATATTAACTGTCCAGAGAAAAGCTCCTGATTTATCAAGAAATCTAAACCATAATTTCGATACATATTTATATTCGTCAGGATTATCATTTCCCCTTCTCTTCCGTTCTGTAATACTAACAACAACTTCGGCATTGGCTAATCGTTTTAAAAGGATTTTTTCAATAGTGGTTTTTCCAGCTCCAGAGGCACCACTAATTGTTACAACCATTACTATCCCTTCCGCGCCTGGTTAATACCATGAACCAGCCCTAAGATTTCAGATAGCTCATGGACTACCAATGGAGTCACCAACCTCAACCTGTCTTCTGAATTATATCCGGTTTCATTGCCAAATCCGATAGGAAGAAGGCCAACCTTTTTTGCCGAGCCAGTGCCATCGACCGTATCATCAACATAGATTGTATTACCCGGACTTACATCTAACTTTTTACACATCTCCAGAAGTGCCGGACCCTTATCACCCCAAATCTGAGCCCTTACGAACTGGCTATCAAACAATCTATGAAGATCGCTTGAGTTTAACTTTTCGAAAAGAGTCGATTCTATCTCAGCACTGACAATACCGACTTTAATTCCCATTGATCTCAGATTAAATACGGTCCGAGTAGCATCCGGCCGAATATTGCCCTTATCTCCATTTTCGGTATAATACTTCTTTCTGATAACATTTAATGCCTTACTATCGCCATCCTCACCTTGTCCAGAAAAATTAGGAATAAAGCCATACTTGTAACAAAACTTCATGAAACTAGCCGTTATTTCCTGACGATACTCGTCAAGGGTCGGCGGAGATAAGTTATATGTCTCAAATATTTTAACAACACTTCTATACGCCAGCCACTCTAAATCGTCATGAAGAGTACCATTCCAATCGAAAATCACCGCTTCTATCTTGTCCATCTTGCTCGCCTATTTTAAAAGGTCTTATTTCCGATAAACTAACATACCGGAATTATTAGTCAAACAAAAAAGCCGACGTTAGTCGGCGATTATTATTATAGTAAGTTGTCAAAATAAAAACCTCGTCCTAAATAGCCAGGAATGGTGTCAATAATATCTTTGCGGCTGATCGGATGAATAAGATCAAACACACACTCGCGTTGTCGCAACCGGAGAGGAACATTGTGTGATGCTCCCATAAAACATAGCACTGATCTATCATTATCGTTACGACCTATATAACATATATCACTCGCAATATATTGATCCCGATCAATAAGAAGTTCTTTTGCCGTTTGATCGTCTAGCTCACAATCCTTAGCAAGACCCTGCCAAAGCGATATAACATCCGGGTCTTCCGTTCCCCACACTCTTGCTCCTTGAGAGCAAAGATCGGTAATAATTTTATGAACTATAGATCCTGCTCTGGCCATTTTCTTACAAACATCAAGGGCTTCGTGACAATTCATACCTGGTGAATCAACTAATCCATCCGCCTTAATATGTAATTCTGAGAGATCCAGATTAGAATTTGCTAAAAATTGAGGGATACGAGCTTGAAGCATAGCTTCAAAATCATTTACCTCGTTGTACTGCTTAGCTAGAGCATCCTTCCCTTTATGAAGTGCAAATAGCATAATGTTTCTAAAATCCATTCCATGAATAATCGGTACATAGTAAAGTGCGCCCATTGAGACCTCCCTTATTATAAATGTACAGGCAATATATACCAAAACATTGACTCCGTGTCGAGTTTAGTGCGCCCTGTAGGATTCGCGCCTACGACCCCTGCAATGTGGATGCAATGCTCTAACTGCTGAGCTAAGGGCGCTACAACCCCAACTTATTTATGAGTTTCTCATGTGGCCCCTCGAGAAGAACCCGGACAAAACGATCAAACATATTGTAACGATACTCAAACTCTTCTTTTTCCATCAGACCGAACTTGAGTTCCTTGCCAACCTCCGCTTCAAGAGATTTAAGGAAAGTTCTCAACTTAGATTTATTGATATCGTCACCAACAACAAAAAGATCGACATCGGATTCTATGGTATCAGCTGAATTTTTATTGAGAAATATGCCAGATATAACTGCCAATTTAACCTTGCCCAAGTTAGTAATTTTTTTGATCATTTTATCTTTTTCGGCCGGAGAGGACTTTAATATAAGACTGCGCAATTCTCCGAAAAACTCAAAATTAGGATTTAGAGCATAAAAAACCCGCTCTACCCTGATTGGCCTTTTAATACTCTTCTTTATTCTCGAGCGCGATTTTTTTATTTTTTTATTACGCTTCTTCATACTTTATTAATAAGTCCTATCTCTTCAAGATCTCCTAACTCGCGCTTAATAAGCTCTATTGGCTCCTGAACCCTTTTAGCCAGATCATAAGCTCCAATATCGGCTGGATAATTACGGAATAAGAATTTAAGCACTTTTACCCTAGCTTTGGAGTTGAATAAACCCTCTAAAACCAAGTGTTGGCTTTTAACTTTTGACATATAGATGTATAATAAATTACAATAGAAATATATAAGAACTTAGTGTCGGAGTCAATGTATCCCGTTAGAAGTCTCGCTCGCGCCAAGGGCGCGAGTCAGGTGACCTCTGGCGAGGCTACTTCTAACGGGATGGAGAAAATACTAATCAAACCAGATGCAAAGGAAATAGTTTTACGGGGAAAACCGGAAGACGGTCATGTCGATGTATTCTCTTATAACTATGGGGGCACCACCTCGAATAACCTAGGCGGTCTTTTTATCATCGGCCATGTCCAACCGGCTACAGAGGATACATCATACATGGTAAACCTGGTGGCCTCGTTGGCAAAACGAGAATATTACGCCCAAGCTGACGCTGTTCCCAAAGAATCCTTCTCTAAAACTTTAAAGAAGATTAATGAAGTTCTTCAGGACTTCTTCCATAACAAAGATACCAAAATCAACATAGGTATATTTGCCGTAGCCGGTGAAAATATTCTAATATCCCATCTTGGCAAATTCAAAATAATCCTAGGCCGAGACGGTAAAGACATCGACATTCTCAATAATATTAATCTTTTCAATAAAGAACATATTCAGGAGAAAGAATTTTCAAATATAGTTTCTGGGAAAATAATGCCGAAAGATAAGATATTCGCTTTTTATCCAACCCGTTCGATAACCGCTAGAGAAAAAGGTATCAAAGCAGATTTATTAAAATTGGGTTCACAAGATTTCGCCGACAAATTAAGTTTAATAAAGAAAGACAACGATACTTTTATGTGTGCGGGAATTCACATAACTATTAACAAATACACTGAACCGGCAATAGTGGTTACGCCCCAACCTCAAGAATTGAAATCAAAAGAACCAGAGGTTGTTCTGGCTAATAAAACAACGATGACCGCCAAAGAAAAACCCACTACTGCTACAAAAGATTTATCCAAAATAGACATACTTGAAGCACAAGAGACGACCGCATCAGCAGAACCAGCTTATACGGCTAAGGTAGTTTCTTCATCAACAAAATCAGAGACTAGATCAAGAGAAGATTCAAAACCAGCCAAACAAGAGTCCCCGTTGATAAGACCGAGTGAGTTTTCATCAGCTAAGAAGAGTAATTTTCTAAGCATAATCCTCAAAAAATATAAACCGAGCGGTATTTACATTATCGGCCAACAACCAATTCTGACTCAAAAAAGATTAGTACTCACGGCCTCAGTGATAGGAGCAATCTTGGCAACATTTATACTGGCCAAAATGACATTCTTGCCATCGCTCCCAGTCCCCTGGATTCAAAGCCAAGAAGACAAGATCGCCAATGCCCTCTTAAAAGACGTAAAAGCCAAATTAAAGACAGCTCAAGAGTACAAAGATCAGAATAAGATTTTAGAAGCCAGGAAGATATTGTCAGAATCTCTGTCAGCTATTGCTGCAGCCAACAGCCAAGATGAGGATTTACTAGCCGCCAAAAATGACGTTATCGCTCTATTCGACCAGATCGACAAAGCCGTAGATGCATCGCCGAGTCTTTTCAGAGAAGTTTCTGAAAGTCTAGGAGATGATTTTCAAGTCTGGTCTTTCACTTGGTCACTAGCCAAGGGTGAAATCAAAATTCAGAAACCAGATATAGCTGGAATGATAAACTGGTATCCATATCAGGATAATTTATATGTCTTGGCTTCGGATGGACTATTTAAAATAACAGATGCCGCTAAGGGTAAAACCAATGCCGTTAGCTGGCTCAGCAATAATGTTCTACTGCCACCCCAACCAGCCCTGATAGCGGTTGATAGTAAAATATTCATAATGACCAAAGGTGGCTCCCTAGTCACTTATTACAAGGGTGAGAAACAATCTGAGGTAAGTACATCTATCCCAGTAGATACTGATAGCACCCTCTTAACATTGTCGGAATCGTTATCGTTATATTTGGTAAATAAAGAAACTGGCAGAATATATGTTGTTAATAAATCCACCGGTGCCCTTGAAAAAACAATCAAACTCAACAACGATCAAGCCCTCATAAGCGCTTCGATAGCAGATGCGGGAACAATATATCTACTAACCGCGGATAATAAAGTCTGGGAAGTTACACCGTAAAATTCTTGCTCTCGCCGACCTGCCTTCCTGCCTGCCGGCAGGCAGGTCGGGACACCAATATCCTGACGATCTCCCCATAGAAATTTGCGAAGCAGGACCGATTAATCTCGGTCTTTTTTATAACTAAAAAGCGGGCGAGATTATCGCACCGCAACTTTAGTGAGTTCTTCAGACCAGAAATTAGTAATAGGGTGACCAGGGATACGGACATAAATGAGAAAACGATGATATCTTAGATGTCGCTTTAGTCGTCCCATGTCGTATATATGTGCAACTCGCCCAACTGTTCCTCGTTTCAAAGTTTTGATTACAGCCCGCTTGTCTTGAGAATAGTCGTTATTCCGCAGTTGTACTAAATCCCGTAGTTTGAGTCCGGGCAACATGTTTCTAGCCACAGAACGGGGAATGTGATTTAAGTCCATGTTAGTCCCTATCCCTACCGTATTCTCTATCCATTCCCTCTCCTTTTTAAGGGACAAAATAACTGGGACATAATATACCCATTAAATGATTATTTTACAAACAAAAAAGCGGGTTGCCTGTCCGTTTACCCGCCTATGGAGGGCCTTTGGAGGAATACTGCTACACCGCTTAGATTTTTAAAATCTATTTCTGGGCTATTGCCTGTATCCAGTCTGTATTCCCAACTGAAACTACATCATTATAGACACTACTCATTCCCAATTCTTTTACATAATCACTCAGTTCTTCTAGGGTGTAAAAACTAAAAAATCTCTTATATTCATAACCGTAATCACTTTCTTTAATAATCTGTTCTTCTTTTTCTCCTTTTCTTAGCCCTTTAACTGCAATATATAAATATCCTTTTGGCTTGAGGAGGCTAACTAGATTGGCGAGGACTTTCTTAATATCCTTCCTGGGAATGTGCAGCAATACAGCCTGAGCAAATATTCCATCAAATTTATAACTAAATTCTAATGGCTCACCTATATCCGCTACTAAGAATTTAGCATCTGGCACTTCTTTTTTGGCTATTTCAATCATTTCTTCCGAGAGGTCAATTCCTACTACCCTTAGCCCTTTCTTGATTAAGTATTTTGACTTAACTCCAGCACCACAACCGACATCCAGGACTAGGTTACCTGACTTCAAAAAAGACAAAAACCTATCCGTACCATTAATCCACCAAGTGTCTTCTTGGTGGTCCTTAAACCAATCCTGGGCTATGCGATTATAAGTTGATTTTAAATCCATATTAGAGAGTTTCTAATTTATATCCCCAGCCGGGTTGCCAGTTCCAGGGAGCGGGAATTACTTGCTCAAGCTGGATTTTATTTATCAGAAATTCTAAGCCGTATTGAGTGGCTCGATGACCGATAATCATAACTCGCTTGCCGTTATAATTTTTAAGTAAATCCTGAAGAAAGTTTCTCATTCTTTCTGTGGTTTGTTCATAACTCTCACCATTGGGGAATGATTCTTTAATTCGTTTTGGTTTTTCCTCGTCTACTTCTTTACTAGGATGCTGAGTTAGGTCGCCATAATTACATTCGTTAAGCCTAACATCTCTGATAATCGAAAACTTATCACCAAACGCTATTTCTGCACTATTGTATGACCTCTGCAAATCAGAGCAGAAGATGACATCAAAATGGGCGTTGACATATCTTTGCCCCATTTCTTTTGATTGTTTCATCCCAAGTTCTGACAATTCAACATCCGCCCAGCCAGAGGCTAGGTGTTTTTCATTATCAATTGTTGTACCATGAGACTCGAAAATTATGGTTACCATCAATAAAATTTAACAAAAATCTGGTCAGATTGCCAGTTCAGAAAAGATAAACTAAAAAGCCCCGCTTGGGACTTTTTAGAACGGAATTATAATTATAATTCCGTTACTTGAGTTCGACTACCGCACCAGCGGCTTCCAGCTTAGTCTTCATTTCATCTGCCTCGGCTTTCTTAACATTCTCTTTCACATTAGAGCCGGGCTTATCGGTAAGATCCTTGGCTTCTTTTAGCCCAAGACCGGTAATTTCACGGAGAGCCTTAATAACCTGTATCTTAGCCTGACCAGCATCTTTCAAGACAACGGTGAAGCTATCTTTCTCCTCAGCTGCTCCGGCATCAGCACCAGCAGCTGGGCCCGCCACAGACATAGCTGCAGCCGATACACCAAATTTCTCCTCTAATGCCTTAACCAGGTCGTTTAACTCGGCTACCGACATTTTTTCGACTTGTTCGACAAATTGTGTTTTATCCATAAATGTATAAACTCTAAATCCTAATATCTAAATTCTAAACAATTTCTAATATTAAAATTCTAATGTTCAAAAAGTTTAAGATTTTGAGATTTGAATTTTGGATTTGTTTAGAGATTAGAGCTTAGAATTTAGGATTTTTGTTTAGCTATTTCGCTAAGTACTACTGCCAATCCCCTCATCGGATAAGTCAGCATTCCTAGTAACCGGCCGATGAGAACTTCCTTCGATGGCATTTTTGCTATTTCAAGAAACCCATCTTTGCCAAGAAATTTACCATCCATAACCGCTCCCCAGAAATGAAGAGACTGATTTTTTCTGGAAAATTCATAGACTTTTTTGGCAACTAAATAAGGGTCGTCTCCGCCCAATACCATGCCCACTGAACCATCCATCGAATAGACATCCAAACCATCATAGTTCTTACCCTTGGTGGCAAGATCAATTAGAGTTTTCTTGGTCACAAAATATTCTGCGCCAAGAGATCTCAATAATCTTTTGAGCTCGGTCATCTGAGCAACTGACAAACCCTTCTCTCCAGACTTAGAAAAAGAGGTAAAGACGGATAGTTTTGATTCCGGCAACTTCTTCTTAAGCTTAACTAATTCCTCACTTTTTTGTGCTTTACTTTTCATATTTTATCTAATTAAAACAAAAAATCTGCTTACCGCAGATCGACCTATCCCAGCTAAAAACTGGCTTGCCTCGAGGAGTCTTACTTGTTCGCTCCTTGTCTACGGTGCCTGAATACTAGCAAAAACAGATATAGAAGTCAACTAAGTAGACAAAATTAAATACTATGTATATAATTTAAAAATCCAGCCTTTTAACAACTGGGGTGATATCTGTTATATACTCTTTGGCTATATTTTTTAGTACAAATTTCACTAGATATTTTAGCCATAAACTTAAATCTGTGGTTAATCATAATATTTTGGATATCGGTTAACATTCTGGATGTTCATAGCACGCATTTATTCCTAAAAAATGGCCACAAAGAAGGAAATCCTATTTTTGCCTTTCTATTTAGAAAAATCGGATTTAATAAGTCCATCATTGTCAAGGCAGTCTTTGTACTCCTTGGCGCATATGCAGTACTGATAAATAACATCTACGCCAGGCCAATATTAGCCTGGTCTATAGTGTTTGTATTTATTGTGATAGATAATTACAAACTCGGCCGTAAGGATACAAAATAATAGATGGGTCTGCCCGCTAAGCGATAAATCGCAAGGCGGGCTTTTTATATACCGAGATACTTTCTCCGATTAGCCCCATGCTCCGCTGAAGTTTTTGAATATATTATCTGACTACCATCGCGAGTTGATAGATAAAATAAGTAGTCACTTGCCTTGGGATTTAGTGCGGCTTCAATAGCTTTCAGTCCAGGATTAGAAATCGGTCCCAGAGGAAGACCCTTCCGCATATAGGTGTTATATGGGGAATCAATTTTTATTTCTACTGCCGGACCCTGAAATGTAACATCGCAATTTTTAGTATAATTTGTTTTAACCGACTCTCGTACACAGGCGCCATAAACAACCGCCGAATCAATCTCTAGCGGCATACCGATCGATAATCTGTTTTGAATTATTCCAGAAACAAGTCTCATATCTTCTTCTGTCTTGGCTTCTTTCTCGAGAATTGATGCAATAACTAAATAGCTTCCATCGTTTTCAGCTAATGATTTATAGGCGCCGAATACCTTCTTTTCAAAATTACTTTTCATCTTTTCTCTCAACTCTCGCAGATCAATCTTCGTGTCCTCTCTTGAATTTAATCTGTATGTATCCGGAAACAAATAGCCCTCCTCCTGATAATACTTAGAAGAGAATTCACCCTCCAAAATTAATCCTGATTGAACCAGCTTTTGATCTATCTCCCAGACATTTAACCCCTCGGGTATTGTTATCTCAGTGTCTTCGGTTTCTGAATTACCAGAAACAACTGATAATACTATAACTGGAATATTCATAGATCTAGAAAACAGATAGCGTCCTGCCTTTAAACTATCCTCATCCCCTCTGACTTTTACATAAAGTACCAATAGCGATTCACTACGAATAAGCCCTAGATTATAAAGTTTTCCTGCTACTATTTTTAATCCATCTCCTGATTCGATATTTACTTCTACCGGGCTTGAATCTCCTCTTATAACTGGGGCATAGACTAGGTAAGTAACTACGGAAAAAAAGAAAGTAAAAGCAACCGCCACAAAAATGACGGTTGCTTTTACTGGTGAAATATTATCGAAGAGGTTGTTGGTCAAGTATCTTGTCCGGCGGTGTCTTATTTCTGCCGGTTCTTAGCTCATCAAGCTTGTTAATAACCTCGGGGTTATCTTTATTAACATCGACACTAAGTATTTTTTCAAGCTGTTGAATCGCCCCGTCAAAATCCTTTCTTTCTTCAAGAATAAGAGCGAGATACCAGCGAGCATTGGAATAATCTGGAGCAAGAACTACGGCTCTTTGTAGAGTGTTAAAAGCGTCATCCTTTCTTCCAGCCCGATAGTATAGTAAGCCGAGCTCAAAAGCAAGACCTGGCTGATTATTGTTGGCCGGAGCAACCTTTTCAAGCTGTTGTATTGCCTCAGCAAGTTCTCCCTGCCTCTCATAAACAACACCGAGGTTATAAATAGCAGATCCAAAATTATTAGACAACTCAGTACTCTTTTTAAGATACTCCGCCGCCTTAGCTAGAGCTACCCGAGATTCATTTGCAACATTCGCACGAAGACTTGGATTCAACTGGTTATATCTATCAAATGTTGATAGATAAAGCATGCCGATTTTATATGTGAAGGCGGGGTCGCCGGGACGAAGCTTAGCCCCCATTAAGTAAGCATCTTCGGCTAACTTATCTACGCCATCAACAATGGCTGAAAGATTCTGATAAATAAAACCTAGATTGTCCCAATTTAGAGATTCTCTTGGATTTACATCGGTAGCCTGTTTAGCCAGACTCACCGCACTACTTACATAGTTTTGAACCCTAGCATTTCTTTCATTGTTAGCGGGTGTATTTAATTCCTTCTCTAGAAGTTGTAAAGCAGTTCGAGAGGCAGTTCTATAATAAGCATCGTCCCTATTGTTCCAATTTATAGAATCAACGAGAAGCGCAGCTGTCTGCTGATGATCAGAATCGGCAATTGCTTGAGCATATGTAACTTTACTTATATAGATCGTGGCGCTAAAATAGAGTCCGACAAGAACTAATACTAATCCACCTATAAAACCCAGAGAAGAACCCAGAGAAAGTGACGCCCTTTCTTCAATGTTGAACTCCTTGCGTTCATCGCCGAAAACAACCAGAACTGAAAGTGCCATAAATAAATATAACAGCAAGGTCATGGTCAAATTTAATGGATAAAGAAAAAGTGCAGCGATAAGGGCTATAAACGAAGCTAGTATACCAATATCTCCTCGGAGCGATTCCATATCCTGACCCATTAAAATAAACTTTTTGAAGCGCCAGAGTAAAAGACTAATGGAAATTAGAAGGAAGACGATGGCAACACCCATAATCAAACCGCCTTCAACAAGAAGTGTTAGTATCTCTGATGTAGCATCAAAAAATCTTGTGTCAGAAAAAGATGTATTATTAATATTACTGGCTCCGTATTTATCAAATGCTATTGAAAAATTTTCAAGTCCATATCCAAAAACCAATTTTTCCTTTAAAACAGAGGTTAGCACATCACCTGAGAATTTAAACGAAGGAGCAATCTCAGCAGGTAGATTCTTCTTCAACGGGGTGAAATCAAATTTTATAATCATCATGAACACCCCCAGAACAATTACCATCATGGGGAGAAGAATTCTTCGAAGCTTAAATCTACCTCTGCCCAAATTCTCAAAAACTATCATAGACACCATACCAGCCATAACCACTGCCCAAAGAACCCACCAGTTCAAAATAACCAAAATAAATAGGGAGATTATGGTGGCTATTTTCTCAATGGGAAAACTTTTGGCTATCTTAAAACCAAAATCGAATTTATTTTTACTAAAGAATGGCAATCCGATAGCAGCCAAGAGGCCCAAAGTATTCACGGAACCAACAGTGTTAAATGACTTAGACATGGCAAAGGAGAACCTAAAAATATGAACACCAAATGTTTGAATCAAACCATACACCAGAGCAAGTAGCATCGAGATACCGATCAGTGATTTAAAAACCCGACCTTTATCATCGGAAGTATTTACTAAAAGAAAATAAATAATAGTAAGGGAAATTATTGAAACTAAGGAATTACTCAAACCACTACCTGAACCAAAGATACTTTTAAAACTATTAACCGAGAAGATTGATGCCAATACAAAAGCCCCTAGTAAAGCTAACAGGCCCTTATCTACTGGGTTGTTGCGCCAAGTTAAATAGCCAGATGAGACTACGCCTAGCAACCAAGAGATTAAGCTAATACTGGCCACAGCCACAAGAAGTAACTGTTTGTTAGCATTTAGTACGTCGGGAGTAAAAGGTAGAAAGAATAAGGGTAAAAGAACAACACCTACATATAATACCCGCCTGCTAATATTGTTATAGAATTTTGATTTCTCTGGATCAGCTGGTTCTGGTTGGTATGGTTCAAGCTTAATCTCCGGCTCAGATTTAGGAGAAACTACCGATTCAAAAGGCTTAGAAAAATCATGTCTAATTTCTGAGTGAGTATTCTCAACATTCGAGCTATCTGTTTCTTCAGAATCTTTTTTCCAAAAGCTAAGATCCATTTTTGACCAGAACTTATGCATTCTAGCCACGAAGTCATTTAAATTATTATGTGACATATTTTAGTACCTCGAACTTGGCTTAAACACATAGGTCCTAAATTTAATTTACTATTAAAACTAGTAGTATGTTTAGCTTTAATATATCACTAAAAATAAATAACAAGTAGGTTAATATCAACAACTGTTCTACATCAGTACGACCGTAGTAATATAGAACTATCATTTATGCGGAATCTGGTCTTCCCCAAAAAGACCAAAAATAATCCTCAGGTCTTTATCATTATCGACATAACTAGTAGTCACAAACCGAACATAGGGCTTAATGTTTTTCTCGAACATAAGATCTTTTAAAAATGCGGGTACGGGATAAGGGTATACCCAGATACTTCTTTGAAATTCATGAAACCCAACTAACTTTAATATTTTCCGCAAGTAATCCCTGTATTTTCTTTTCTTCTCTGGAATATCAAAAAATACCATCCGCCACCCGCCATCCCAATACTGATTATCTTTCTTGTGTAAAATTGACTCGGCTTCTATAAAAGCTGGCAGTGCTTGCCCCGCCCCCTTATCAGTCAGGGCAAGTACATTGTTGTAGTCTCTTTTTAGTAGTTTAGTTTTGCAAAGTCTAAAAATGCAGCTTCGATAGGTATTCTTATGTTTGTCTTGGCATAAAAATCGAACATATTTGTGAGAGAATAGTTTATCTTTGCCGGCTTCTTTGAGATGCCACATTGCCGCCAGAACTGCCTTGGCCGTTGAGATGTTCTTTTTGTTATAAACTTTCTTTTCAGAGATCATACTCTATTTTAACGCTTACTATTAAGATGTCCACATTGTCAGTCCAAATTAAAAGGTGTATAAACATTAATATAACAGCGACCCTAAATATTTCTAACAGATAATTTCATCGGCAACGTCTCGCTCCGCTTGACGGCCGATTATCTGTTATCAATGAATTCTCACAAAGAAGCAAATCTCTCGGAAGCAGTTAAGAAAGGAACTTCTTTATGATAATTCATTTGAAATATTTGGGGCCCTCGACGCGATGCCAAAAGATCTATTGACTGTAAAAGAAGTAGCCAAACTATTAGGAGTTACACCTCTGACGGTGCGGAATTGGGACGCCAGAGGTAAACTCGCCGCTCACCGCCACCCTCTTAATAACTATAGAGTGTACAAAGTGGCTGATATAGAAAATATTATGCGAGAGCTAGACTCAAGCAAAGGAGTGAGAAAATCAATCCCAAAAATTCCTGAAAAACCTCAGATAAGAAAATTAAAGATAGATGTATATTAAAAACCCCGCCATGGCGGGGTTACTTAGACTTTTTTTCATCGACTTTATTATCGCCTTTCTCGCTATCATAAGAAGAGTCTTCCTTGCCAGAACTTGGACGACCAAATCTCTTGCCTCCGAATAGGAAAGCACCGTCAATAATCTGAATTGGCTGAAGATAGAATCTGCCACTATTCTTTTTCTTATGAATCACTACTAAACCATGCTGCCAGTTAGGATACTGCATATAATGAGGATCTAAACGGCATAGACAGCCCATTTCTACTCCGACCAAAACTGTGCCATCAAGTAATGTTTTATAGCAAGCTCCCATTCTATGAACATGGGGCTGAAGTAAAGACTGACTCTTGTCTCGAATTAAGCTTCTAGCGGTAAAAGATGATTTGTTAGAAACCCTATAAAAATGTCCGACTAGCAGGTCGCCATAAGTGGTGGAGCTTTCAATCAAACCGCTGTAAACAGTCTCCACGCTAAATTCTGCGACTTTTGTAATTTCGGCTAAAGACAATATTTCGCCCTTGTCTCCGGGCCGACGGACACCAGCAAGGTGCTTGGCGTTTTCATCAATATAACCCTGCATACGATGATCGTGATTACCATAAACCCAAACTATGCGAGACTTGGGGCAACGCCGGCGTAAATCCTTAAAAAATTCATAGATTCTCTCAAAATCTCTTTGGAGGCGCGGTTTAATATACTTCTTGCTTCGACCTTGTTGCTTACTTTCCAGCACTAAGCTTCCAAGGTTTGCAAGATCATCATCGGTAAGAATATCTAGGGGAGAGTTAGCAAACCTAGAAATATCAGGAAAGTCGGGAACATCACCATTAACGAAAATGATGCTTGGCTGAAGTTCTTCTGTAAGCTCCAAGGTGGCATTTAACGCTAGCGGATCTTCAAATCTAAAGTGGATATCACTGAACGCTACTGCCGTTTCCCAAACGCCAACTTTTGTCGGATCAAGTCTATATTCCTTGAGCCCCCAAAAAAGTCCGTAATTAGCAATAGGCACTTGAAATACCTGGAATCTTCTCTTATCTTTCTCTCTATAGACTACTGAATAACCTAACTGCCAGTTCTTGCCAGTAGGCCTCTTGCACAAAGAAAAATTCTCAAAAGCTGATATAAATCTAGGCTTTGGACCCTGAAGAGTCCGACAAGTCCAACCACCACGATTAGTATGACCCTGGATCAGAGAAACACCCTCATCATCCATTAATAGATGAGCAACAGACCCGGATTGACTGTTTAATCCGCCACGAAACCAATGACCCACTACTAGTGGCCCATATTGATAGGTATTATTTCTGGTACCATTAAATACTCTCTGGATTTTATTTTGTCTGCAAAAATCATCAATCTCATCTATCAGATCAGGATAGTATTTATCAAGATATTTATGGAGATAAAATTCCTGACACCCCCAGATCCACACTAAATCAGCATTTGGATGAGCATCGCGGAACAACTTCATCACCCCAAAAAGCTGTTCAAGTTCCTTTTTGTGGGCTCTCTCCTGAATCTCTTTCTTAACAAAACGATCGAGCTGTCCCTCAGTCAAAGTCTTTATTTTGCGAGGTTTACGCTCATTTTCCTCGGCTAGATCATTTTCCTTATTTTGAATTCTTACCTCTTGCGCCCTGACCCTATTCTCTATCTCAGAGTGTACGGTAGATATTTCTTTGACCGTAAAGATACGAAGTGGATTTCTATCAATCTCGGACCGATGATAGTAGTCAATAATATCGCCGTTAAAAAAGATTTTAGCAACATCCAGATCCTTAATATGCATCAGGGCAAGCTGGATTGCTTTCTCATCATGATGAGGTACCCTAAAATTACTTAAAACAACAGCCACCTCTAATGAAGTTCGGTTTTCAGATTTCTGTACCGATTCCTGAACAACATTTTTTACCACTGGAACTGCCGGCGGAGTGACATCAGCTTGGGTCCTTGGAACATCTTCATTTTTAGGTACCGGTTTTATTTCAATAACCGGCTTAACTTTCTTGAATCTTGGCTTTACAGAGTTGGCCTTCCCACGAACACGAATTTTCTTCCGTTTCGCCATCAGTTATCCTCCATGTTTTCAATGTACTTTGGCCAAATGATAACAAAACAATTAGATATGGCAAGGGTAAATTTGATTATTCTTTTTTGTATGGTATATCTAGTAAGAAGATACGAGGAGGGTCTAGATAATGCAAAACAGAATATATTTCGGCCACCCGATCAATACTTACGATACCGAGCTCGAGAATCGGTTATTGCAAAGAATATCTGTAGTTTTCCCCAGATGGTTCATTGAAAACCCAAATGAGGAATATCATCAAGACGGCTACCAATTCTGGAAGAAATTTTATGGTAACGGTATGGATTATTATTACAAAGAAGTACTCCCATCTTGTAGCGCGGGCATATTTCTACCATTCCGAGATGGAAAATGGGGCGCCGGAGTATTTGCTGAAGCCGAATTTCTACACAATCGAGGATATTCAATCTTCCAGATTGATATAGAAGGTAGGGTTAGAAAAATAAACTTTTTAGATAGCACGCAAGCTCTGAGTGTTGATGAAACTAGAAAGAGAATTAGAACTAAATTAGGCGAAACAGTACCCTACTAAAAAATCCCTCGCGGGATTTTTTGATTTATTTCTGGTCATCTAACTCAACAAGTAAAACTTTGGGAGTGAGGCCGAGAACCCGAGCAACCATTAAACGAGTGTTACCGCTTACCAGATGCAATAGATTCCCCTTCTTAACCACTATCGGTGCTTCAATAGAGTCTCCCTCTTCGCATAGTTTCTTATACCACCGCCAATCCCGAGGATGGTCAGGATGACCCCCGACTGCATGCTCCTCAACCAAAGACCAATCATTTAAAGGAATATCGTAAGAATCTGTATTCTCGAGTTTTTCCCACAAATCTTCTGAGAGTTCAACTAGAGATGAGGTTTTGGCCACCTTTAAAAAATGTGCGAGAAATTCTTCTTTATTTATGTTGCCAAAAACTTCTTCCCCCACTCTTTCTATTTCACCGGTTTCTCTTTCAATAACTGGCATAATAAAATTAGGTCCGTTGATTATTTTTTCCATATTATGGATAACTATAACTCATTTTACTTGCCTTTTCTAGCCAGATAAATAAAAAGCTGACATAATGGTCAGCCGTACATCACCTACCTAAACATTGAGTTTCTCAGCCCGCTTTTTGAGTAAGGCTGCTTTCTCTTGATTCTTCGCTTCAGACAAATCCTTGCGCCTAGTATCTCGTTCCTTCTTCTTCATATCTGCCAATATTCTCTTCCTATTCCTCATCGCGTTGATGAACGCAGATTGCCATGTAAGATTTTCATCAAAAGTATTAACCTTACAATCGTCGGTTTCAAACCTTGCACATTGATAATAAACGCTAAAAACTGGATCAAATCTCTTTCTGTCTTTAAAACTTGAACTAGGGTGATACCATACTTCAACGTCATTACCGCCGAACATGGTCTGACCCCAATCGGTCTTGAAAGAAAAATCTCCAAAATTAAGCAATTCCATGACAACATGGGTATTACTTGAACCCTGACTTCTTCTCATAACTTTGCCTTTTTCTTGAACAAGTTTTTCTACAAAATTCATTACTTTCTTTAGGAATTTTTCTCGAGCAGAAACTCTTTGAATGAGTATTTTGGAATTAGCATCACTACATGTCATAACTATCTCCTTGAATTGTATTAAGTTCTGGGTACACTATATACTAACTAATCGTACAGTCAAGAGTTCGATTCCCACTCCCCTGACCACAAAAATAACCCCGACTTATGGGGCTCTGTTTTTAATACGAAGTGTCTTTAAAATAGTTATTTGCCGACCTTTCTTTCAACTGATGTTAACCTGGCATCGAATGTCTGAACTTTATTATCCAAACGCTCAAAAGCCTTTTTTGAAGGTATTTCTAAAACAACATCGAGAACAGTTTTTAATGAAGAGTCTAACTTGTCAAAGCGAGCATCAAAACGAGTTTCCATATTATCAAGACGCTCTCCGACTCGAGAAAATTCATCTTGTGTCATGCGAGCCAGAGTATCAATTGTAATTTTCTTCTTCATAAATAAAGTATAAAAAATTGATTACCAATGTCAACCTATGGTTTTATAAGTTTTGTCGCCTTCGCAAACCTTAGCGGACTTTGCCACGCCATAGGTCCGCTTCGGCGGACCGAAGGCGGCAGTCGTGAAGGATGTTAGAACTTGGATTGCCTTAAATAAGGATATCTTTTTCTTGCCGTTTTTAGTTTCTAGGTAAACAAAGGGCCCACCTTGTAAGTGGGCCGCCAACCCTCGCGCTATCAGAGTCGCTTACTTGGTGGCCACGGCCACTGCTGTCACAACAGCGGCTACGACAGAGAGCAAGCCCCTCAAATTGTTACCCTTTCCCAACTGCACAAGGCCGTTGAAGAAAAGGGCACCTGCACACACCAGCAACCCGATTGTTATGTAACTCATCTCTGCCTCCTGTTTCTGAGTTTCAGAACAGACTAATCATACCTCTATGGTACATGCAATTTTGGCGGGAGTGCGAGGATTCGAACCTCGATACCTGGTTTTGGAGACCAGAGTCTTAGCCATTGGACGACACTCCCAAATTGTTATAGTTTTGGACCCCGCCATGGCGGGGCTACCACTGAACGAATCCTCCCTTGAGAGGGCCAGAACGGCCACTCCCATTAAAGTTTACTGTTTTCGTTAACTTATTTCAACTTAAAATAAGTAGAACTATTATCCTAGAATCATTGCGTTTGTCTGAATTCAAGGCAAAATATGAGGCTTGTGTGAGGCGTACTTTAGATACGACGAATACAAACGCAATATTCTAACGAAGAAGTTGGGCAAACCCACCGGGATTAAAAATGCGAAAAGCCCCTATATTCTCGGGGCTTCGCATTTTTAAGCGCAGGGATTCTAGCCTGTCATTCGGGCTTCTTTGTGGGGAGTCCCCTTCCTACACCATTTGCAGAATTTCTTAAATTCAAGCTTGCGCTCAACCTTTTTCTTATTTTTAGAAGTATAATAATTGGCTTGCTTACAAATTGTACACTTCATCCTTAATAAATTATCTTGTGGCATATTTACCCAAGAGCAAAGAGATTGGTCGTAAATATGACATCTCGCCGAAGCTTTAGCGAAGGCGGACGGCATACCAATTCGTTTACTCGTTGTACTAATTTAGCTTTGACATTCTATCACAATTGTAATCATTGCACAATATTAGAGAATTATATACTATATTTTAGCTCGTTCACAAAGAGGAAAAATGCTGGGATACTACACCGTAGAAAGAGTGCTGGCCATTAAAGAATCGCAAGATTATAAAGACCTCCTTCTGGTGGCTTTGGATATTTTAGAAGATATGAATGATGATTTTGCACCCCGGCCAATCGCTATGTTGTGCGGTCCAATTTCGACCAGCAGTAAAAAATCAAGACGGGAAAATCTAATTGTTGTCTCGCATGCAATTCAGCGAGTAGTAACTGATGGCTTAATAGTTTTTAACCAAATGCCATTTGAAAACGATATGGAGCGAATTTATAAATCAGGCCCTGAATTGCAAGGAGTGCGCCTACTGGAAGAGTTCTATCTGCCAATATTCAGAACTGGATTTATAAGCTTGATGTGCTTTCTGCCCAGCTGGGAGAGTTCTTTTGGTGCCAGCTGGGAACATGAACAAGCAAAAAGACTAAAGATACCGATACTTTATCTAGCCGGGTTATATATGGCTGATGAGGTGATATGATGCTAGATCAACCAATTTTCTCAAAAATCTCTACGCAAATCGCTTCTGACAGCTCCCTAGGGAGCTGTTTTTGGTTTCTTATCAGTTTATTTATGGCTCTGATCTGCCCAGATAACAAAGGTATAGACTTTTTCTCCTTTGCCTAGATCTTTTTCGTAAAGTGAATTTTGTTTGTCATGTGATTTACGAATTGCTTTGCCCCATTCCTCGTTTTCCTCGGCACTCACCTCTTTTGTACCAGCTCTAATGAGTTGTCCTAACTTAGAAAGACTTACCTGGCTTGCTGTATTGGTGGAGTCGAGGTGGCCATATATAGCCTCCAGCTGGTCATAGTCGTGTTGATTAGGATGCTGGTTCAATGTCGGATCGCTTGAGTAATCCATACATGTGCCTAGGGGCGTATTACTAAAATCTTCGTCTTGGTGATCGAGGCCAAATACATGTCCAACTTCCTGACACATAACGGAGTTTTTCCAAACAGAAGTATTATAGGGCGAACTATTGAAATAAGTATCGTTCATCTTGGCTGTACCTTGGGTAATATGGCCAGAGCTATTTATCCAAATACTGGCTACGCCAAGCCAACCATTTCTTCCGTACCTATTATTACAAACCTCCACACGGCCAGAAACTGGCTTGCATGTTTTTGGACTAGTACTGCCAGAGACTACCACAGTATCAAGAACGCTTGATTGACTCCAATCGCTTGAAGTTGTCGCTAGATAACTGTCCCAAGCAGAAGAGACATTATTGCCAAGCTTGAGGGTAAACGGATTAACTGTCCGCCCCCAATGATATAAGCCCCATGAGTGGTTAGCTAGAGCTGAAACCACAAACAGGCTTGAAAATAAAACGACCGCTACGACCAACGAACTGACACTAACAATTTGTTTCTTGTTCATATTTTTTAAATTATGTTTATTTGATGTTTTGAATTTTATCATCTTGACTAGAGATAGTAAAGAAATTGCGTATGTTGTTAATTATACACCCGAAGTAGTAACTTGTCAACTGCTGAGCCGTTGGTCGGGAATGTACCGACGACCTACTCCTTGCCATAGAGTTGCTCTACCGCTGAGCTACAACGGCAATTGAATAAATT
>OBEQ010334114.1_pt1 | contig 32362 bp, 35 predicted proteins | sample 1670901 | NCBI WGS metagenome assembly OBEQ01 (sample SAMEA104232315, study PRJEB22302) | groundwater metagenome | biome: forest; feature: aquifer; material: groundwater | place: USA | collected 2011-08-07 | depth 5.4 m | reverse complement strand
CGGGCATGCCGAGGCCGCGATGGCAACAAGCGAACCCCCGCCTGTTGCGCCCTGCTTCTTTAATTTTGGCAGGCCAAATTTTCGGGAGCGATAAACAAAAAGTGACGCATTCACGCCAAAGAGGATAATAGAGGCAAAAGTTAAAATGACATACGGCCAAAAATAGAATGGTTTATTGTAAGTGTTGCTAATAAGACTTGAGATGCTGGAGTTGAGACGCAAGCTCCAATAGAGAAGAATAAAAAACAACAGAGATGCCGCAACGCCAACTAAGCCGTAGAATAGTTGTGTAATTGTTTTGACCATAAATTTATTAATGTTGATGTTCTTCGTCTCCGCCGCACCCGTCGGAAAGATTCCACACTTGAGTTATTTGCTCGCCAGTGAATCCGTAGTTACGAATAAGGTTTTTGCCAAGTCCGCCGTAAACATACCAGCGCCAGCACTTGCAACAACAGGGTCCTTTTTCACTTGAATTAGCCATAGCGTAGTCATACGCTTTTTGTTCTTCCGACGTTAGCTCCATTTCGTAATAGGACATAAGTTTCTTGGCAAGTCCGGCTTTAATATCGTAAGGATCGTCGGGAATTTCCATGATATTCTGACTTGTAGTAGATTTGAATTTCTTTAGTCCCTCGACTTGCTCGTTATAACGATGCGCGCTCATAGGACTACAACAAGAACCCTGCAAGCGGGCATCATCCGACATATTGACGATGGAATCTTTGAAACTGCCGGAACAAGACGAGTTGCCATTCTTACTCAAATAGTCAAAACTTGCCGCTAAGGCCTCGTTCACAATCCCGCTGCGCGCTTGTTCTTTAGGTGAAGAGCGACGAGAAATCAAAATAAATCCGACTATAATAATGAGAACGACAGCGCTCCAAACAATAACATTGTTTTTGTTTTCCATATTGATAATTATAGATTAATAATAAACAAAAGTCCCCTTTCAAAGGGATAAAAAGGCGCGCGAATAATCCCGCAGCTGCGGGATTATGCCGCCGCTGGAATGAAAGCCGGACTATTTATATGAAGCGAAAGCCAGCGGATAATTTTTTTGTTTTTTGAAAGTATAGGAAATTTCTCGTTTTGGATTGAAAAGATATTATCATCATCTTCGTCTTTATCTAAGGGCCGCGGCAACAAGGAAAAAATTATTCCGGAAAGAAGGGCTAGTAAAACAGCAACGAGAACTGCGGTTGAAAAATATTTAAAAGCACCGAGGTGGTAAACCACAAAAGTGAAAATGTCGTTTAAAGGGCAAATTGCATTCATGCCATTTGAAGCAATACAGCCACCGTTGTGCATGTCGCCATAAATCATTGACATAAAGCCAAAAACCGCCACCCCGAAAAAACTGATTATTAAAAGTGTAGTAAGCGCGGATTTCATACTAGATTCAATATACCAAAAAATAAGAGGGTGTCAAAAAACTATCTCAACTACCTTTTGTCTTGAAGTATGGCCTGAAATAATTCTTACCGCCGAAAATGGCACTTTGAAATGTTTAGCGAGCGCCATAATAATCGCCGCATTAGCCCGACCTTTTATTGGCGGTTCTTTCACGCAAATCTCAAAATTAGTTTCGCTTAATTTCTTAATGCTTTCATGCTTGGAGTTAGGTCTCGCTTTGATAAATATTTTTATCATAAATTTGGTTTTGTCCCGATTTTGTCCAAATTTTTAATTTGGGAACAAAATCGAGGATCCTTGATTCCGATTTTTGTCGGAATCGGGACTTTTACAAAAATTTTCATTTTTAAAAATTATAATTTCTCCCAGCCAATAACTGGGTGAAGCTCCCACCAGTTGTGCGGCTTATCAAATCTCGTGATGCCCCAAATTTTTATATGGTCTCCTTCTTTCGGTAGGGGGAAATCTTTTATCTCTGGTATTGTTTCAGTAACCAGAACTGGCAACGGGAGATATTGTGGACGGATAATAATATGATAATCGCCGTCTGGCTCGTGAGTAACCTTATCTACGATACCCTCAACGGCTACCTTCGTTTTTGTGCTTCCGTTTGCAATAAAATCAACAAGCCCGACATCGTGATAGAGCAAATCATCATCTTCTTTTTCTCCTTGTCTTACGAAAAAGGTTAAAATCCGCTCAAACACATTTGGAAGCGTGGCTTGCGGGTTTATAGTTTGACTACGGATATAGAAGCCAAGCCAAATACAACTGCCGAAGACGAGAATAAAAGCCAGTATTAAAAGTAATTTCTTTTTCATAAAGGTTTGCCGATTTCTTTCGGTATCCATTTTTTAGCAAAATAAACAACCAGATAACCAACCGCAATACCAACAACTGCCCCGCCTAAAATATCGGACGGATAATGGACGCCCGCAAAAATACGGCTGATGTTTATTAAAATTGCAGCAGTGAAAAACCAAACGCCCCACTTCTTGTTGTAGAGGTAAATAGCCATTGCCATCGCAAAGAAAAAAGCGGAATGCCCGGAGGGAAACGACCAATCATTTTCTGATATAAGCTGATGCACTTGATAAGTAACAAAAGGACGGGGACGATGGTAAAAGAAACGGATAAGCTCTACTACGCCAAGACGAGCAACTATTACTGAGATAACGGTAACCCAAAATAAGCGAAGTTTTTCCGGCTTCGCGTATCCTGAAAAGAATAAAAGCAAAAGAAAAATAGCAATTAAGAAATACTGAAAATATCCCGCCAAAAAGACGACTAGTACATCAAAAATACGAGATTGCTCCACTAAATTATTGAAAAAATAAAAAATTTTTACATCAATCGGCATTTTTAAATTTTAACAAAAAATTTCATAAAAGGGAAACGCGGTCGCCAGTGGCGACCGCGTTTCCCACACTGATGTTTTACAGCGTTTTACATTGAACCGCACATTTTGCAGTCCTTCTTGTGAGACACAAGCAGATAAACCGCTGACAAGCCAATTAGTACATAAACCGCGCGAGCTAAAGAAGCGCCCAAAAAGTCGCCAACGCCCCCGCCTCCCAAAAGGCCGATCCAAAGCCAGTTTAAACCCCCAACGATTACCAAAAGAAAGGTAATCATATGTAACATTTTCATGTTTTTGTTCATAGAAATTTATTTTTAAGCTTAACTATTCGACCCCTACTTTAATGGAAGAATTTTACTTAATATATTATAAAAAACGGTTCAAAAGCATTGGTCCTAAGTATGTCATGAGGTTATATAGTAACAGCAGAAGAAGAATGGCAAATATACACTTGCGTACAATCCTCCAGGCTCTCTGACTAACAAATCTCTTCAATAAAAAACGAATCAGAAAAATTCCAGAAATATTCCAGGCAAAAAACGCCAGTATCATTAATAGATAAGGTATTATGGAAAGTTCCGGGTCGCTTATCGCGGCGAAGAAAAATATTGCAAAATATACATCGCCCCAGAATATCATAATTAAAACAACAATAGAAAGAAGAATACCAATGATTTGCTTGGAACGAGATGGGGCGGGAATAATTTCGGAAAAAAGGTATCATATTATTATAATATAACCCATTCTGCCGTTTAATTCCATAAAGTTATTAACATCTTAATTTTATTGATATATATAATATTGTGTGATTATATTGTAGATAAATAGAATAAAGTTCTTCAAAAAGGTGGCGGGACATGGATGACGAGGAAAAGAAATTCATTGACGCTTGGGAACGAGAACATTTTTCAATAATTATTGAGACTTTTAAAACTGTTATTGAAGAAACTGGGCCAATGCCAATAGAAGCGTTTGATTATATCGTAGGACAGTTTGCGCAAGAGGCCTTTAATGATTTTGCAAAAGAACTGGGCGTTAAATATCCACAAGATATTCCTAAGCAATTTTCTGGCAACCTTTTTGTTGTAATTATCGGCGGTTTTAATTCGGTATTGCCCCTCGATCATCAATATGTGGTCATTGGCATATTTTCTGATAAATCGCCGGCAATGCGCATCGGGGTTACAAACAGAAAAAACATTCCCGGCTATCATGATATTATCAATACCCGTATTGTTCCGATTTTAAATCTTAAAAATACGGAATTGCCGAAAGGTAGTAGCAGAGTTAGTAATATAAAAATTAAAGATGTTGATTTCGGAAATAAAGATTTAGAAAAAACAATTTGAGCGGCCTTGAGCCGCCTTTTATTTTATTGCAATGATATTAAATTTAGATTTGAAATTAATAAAAGACGCCCCCGCAACGAGGGGGGCGTCCCGCAAGTTGCGGGAATTTAATTACGGTTCAAGACAACCTTCCTGGTAAGCAATTATCAGTTCATCGGGAACTGGGAAACTAAACGGCATAAAAAGAATTTTCCAGCGAAGCCAAGGTTCTTTTTGAAACCGTAATTTGAGACAGTACCTCCGCTCCAACTGGGAATTGATAAACAAACGAGTTGCCGGCCCAAAACCTAAACTGACTAGCCGCTGGCGATAGACCGGCCCACGCTGATATTCCACCCACGAAGCGTTGAATCGCGCCAGCCACCAAGGCGCTACCCTTATCCAAATATAAGAGATAGCCATTACAAAGTAATACACTGCCCAATAATAGCAGTAGCCAAAAAGTTTTTTAACGAAACTTTTCATAGCCTTCTCCTTGCGGTTTTCTCAAACTGCTTTCCGACGATGTTATCGGGATGTTCTTTGTTGAACAACCGTTCGCTGCCTTCCATTAAATAAACATTTCTAATTCCAGCTTTTATCATCGCGTCCCAACAGGGCTTGCAACACCAAAAGTGGCCCCAAAGATATAAATCGGCGCCGCGAGGGTTGTACCCTTTCTTAACCGCATCATTTATGGCCGTAGTCTCACTGTGATTTTTTGGGTGACACCCTTCACACAAATCGTAACCCTCACCTGATTTACAGCCAAGCTCAACTCTTCGGCAAGAATGTGTTTTATGATAATCACTGCCATTGGCGCCGATTCCTAAAATCTTCCGGTCTTTTACGACGACTGCCGTTCCGGGCATAACCTTATCTAAGGAAAATTCTTCGGCGTACATTTTTGCCGCAGTCATAAAAACATTTCTAGCTTCTACGTAAAGAAACTGTTTGCCTTCGGGAAGATAAGGATACTGGATTTGCTTTTCCATTGACCTCTCCTTTTTTGAAAAATACAAAGAACCAATATTATTGATATTGATAGCTTTTTCTTTCATTGTCAACCCCGCCCTTGAAAAGTTTCTTTTCGGAGTCAAAGCCCAAAAGGGCTAAAACTTTTCAAGGGCGGGGTCAATATTGATTTTTTTGAAAAATAATGCGAAAATGATTTCTGTATTCTGGTACCTACTATCGGCATGTATATATCGAAGCATTTTTCTGAAAATTATAGCGATACTTAACACTTTGTGTTATACTTGTTATAATATGATGAAAAAATGTAAAATCCATGAACTAGCTAAACATTTTGAACGAAAAGACGGCTCCTGGAGATGTGGCAAGTGCGCGTCTAAGTGGGTAATAAACAGTCGTAGAAAGAAAAAAGCCGAATTGGTAAAAATGTTTGGAGGAAAATGTAGAGCCTGTAGCTACAATAGATACATCGGGGCTTTAGATTTTCATCATACAAATCCATCAGATAAGGCATTTGCTTTAAGCGTGAGAGGATTATGTTATGCATGGAAAGATGTTTTAAAAGAAGCGAGAAAATGCGTGCTTCTTTGTAAGAATTGTCATGCTGAAGTAGAGAATGGTATCAGAAAAATTTAAAATTAAATACATTCCGGCATAGCTCAACGGTAGAGCGACTCCCTGTAAAATAAATATTGCAGCTTTCCGCCGCAAGGCGGATTGAAAAACGAGGTGAATTCGGTGAAGCCCAATCAGGGCAATACCGAGCCAAGCCCCGACATTGTCGGGGAAGGTGTATCGACTATCCCTAACGGGAGTACTCCGATTTAATTTCGGGGGAAGCGCCTCGCGCCCCATGTGGGCGATAATATAGTCAGCCCCCTTAGGAAACTTTGGGACAAGTGTAAGGAGTGGGTTCCTGGTTCGAATCCAGGTGCCGGAGCCAGTTATTGACTTTTTTAATAACTATTGCTACAATATAGCCTCTTAGAGAGTAGTGTTTTTTGACATAAAAATAACAAGCAAAAGGAGGGGTTAATAATATGAAGATCGAGGTCATCGAAACACAATATCGTTGCCCTGTTTGTCAAAAAGACTATCCTCAAAAAACGATAGCTGAAACTTGTCTAAGACTACATATAGAGGGATACGAAAGGAAATGTCCTAAGTATGAAGTTGGCAAACGAGTACAAACTCATAGATTTAGCGATTCGAATTATAGTTTACAAGAGACAACTATAGTGAAAATAACTGGAGAATTTCTTAGTTTGCAACTATTGGTTGAAGGTACTAATGGTGAGCGTTATTGGGTTAGCCCAGTTTCACGCCAAACAGTTGATTTTCCAAAAGACCCCGCACCTTTCAGTTTTGTACCTTTAATATAATAAATTACCCGCAAGGGCTCGCTGACCGAGAACGGTCATTTTTTTATTTTGAGAATCTTCTGTTTATTTTGAAATAAATCGGAATTTGTTATATTGTAAGTAATAAATAGTTCTTTTTATGTCATAGAATCCAAGGAGACAATTATGTATTGGCTATGGTGTTTCTTGTGGGGCTTTATAATTGCCGAACTGGCAACGCTTGCAACAACGCTTTATTTTCATCGCGGCTCAACGCATGGCGCGATTAAATTTAGTCCGCCGATAGAATTTCTGTTTCAAGTTTTACTTTGGCTGACAACTGGACAGAATCGCAAAGAATGGGTTGCCGTTCATCTTTATCATCACGCGCATGCCGATAAAAAAGGTGATCCTCATAGCCCGCTTATTGAAGGCCTCTGGAAAATACAGCTCTTTAACGTATTTTACTATTGTCGCGCCACGCGCAAGCCGGAAGTATTATATTATGGGCGGCACATTAGACCAGTTGGCTTTGAAAAGATTATTTCTAAAATTCCAGGCTCCGGTATTATCGGTTTAATCATCGGGATCGGCATTGCATGTATTATCTTTGGTTTAAAAATGGGAATAATCGTATCCGTGATGCACACGTTTTTGTATGTGTTCTTTCTAAATAATCTTATTAACGGCTGGTGTCATGCCAGGGGTTATAAAAATTTTCCAAATGTAGTCGGGTTCAATAACCGCCTCATTGCCTGGATTACTATGGGAGAAGGGCTCCACAATAACCACCATGAAAAACCGGGACAAGCCGATCTCTCGGTTCTTGAAAGCGAGTTTGATTTGGGATATTTCTTTGCGCGACTTCTTGTAAAGCACGGCTGGGCGCGTTTGGCTTTAACAACTGCCAATTAATCGGGCAGTTTTTTATATATAAAAAAGGCTCAGACGTTTGTCGTGAGCCATTACAAGATTAGACAGTAGAAACCTGACCGTTTTTCTCTTGCCAATCTTTAATTGCCGCTTTAATTGCATCTTCAGCTAAAACCGAGCAATGAATCTTGACCGGTGGGAGGCTAAGTTCAGCTACGATAGCGGTATTTTTAATTTGGGAGGCCTCACCAATCGTTTTACCTTTTAACCATTCAGTTGCAAGCGAGCTTGAAGCAATTGCGGAGCCGCAACCAAACGTTTTAAATTTTGCGTCACCAATAACAGTTTGCACATTAATACTATTACTGTTGCATCGCCAGCAGAAAGCCTCTTGCAAATCAGCGATCCAGCTATGCTGACACGTATTACACACGTGTCTATATCTCACCTTAATTTGAAGTTTCATTACGTCGCCGCATTCCGGCGCGCCGACAAGCCCGGTGCCAACATTAGGATCTTTTTTGTCTAAACTGCCGATATTCCTGGGATTATTATAATGATCAAGAACTTTTTCCGAGTAGGCCATGGCTATTCTCCCCCGCTTTTGTTAAAGTTATTGACAATATTTAGATATTATAATATAATGTAATTATTGTGCAAGTACCTTACATTTCAACCCACGGAGGGTCCTATGCTCAAACTGCTATTTCGCAAGGGATTTCCATTAAGATATACTGGCCAATACAAACTCTTTGTTTTTGAGATTATGCTAAATGATGGATCAACGTGTGAGGCTACCGTAAATGTAACGCCAGATAACGAGAATCTTGTTTGGAGAAGCGCGATAACTAGGGAAAATATTCCGGAAGATACTATTCTTGGCTGGAGAGAAACATATAACTGCGACGGGGCAACACAAGACATTGACGTTTATTTCATAAATCCTACCAGTATTGTAGCCAAGGACCACCTTTCAGACGCTTTTGTAAGACACATCGAAAGAGAAAGTTGTTCCACTTGTAGAGAGTATTACGAAGCAAAATTAAATCCCCATATAGTATAGCCCTGCAGTCGCGGGACTATTTTTTATTATTCAACTATAACAGCGCCGGTAACTGACGGATTTAAGTGATCATGATATCTCCAAGAACCGACTCTATCAAATTTAAACGAATAGCTTTCTTCTTTGCCCAAACCTCTTAAAGCGTCAAAGCCGGGATAAACCTGATGTGTCGGATGAATTGCCGAAGCTGGCCATGTTAGGATACCACTTCTGTTAATCCACATTACCATATCGCCTTTTTTAATTTTTAATTCTCTCGGAATAAATTGGCTGTCAGAGTGTTCAACCGTCCAAGTTTTTGTTGTTGGTGCCGGTAAAGGCGTTGGCGCCGGCCTTTCGCTAATTAACTGCCATCCGCCATCTTTGCAGATCCAATCTCCCGGAGCGCCAGGTCTTAGTCCGCATTTTTTCAAATCTTCAATTTTTCTTCGGTAGGCCCCATCGTCTATTGGCCTTTCGGGAGCAGAAACCCATCCTTTCTTAAAATCTTTTCCGCAAACCTCTTCAAATGTTTTACCGGTTGGAATATAATCACACGTCTGAAAAACGCACGATTTTTTAGTTTTCCCTTCACACTCTTCTTGAGTAAAGAAAACTTTTTTTATTTCTTCTTCTTGAGTTTGTCTTGTTTCTTGCGCGCGTTCTTCCTCATCCGCCTTAATTTCCTCTTCGTTGTCTTTCGCCTCCTTTAAATTCTCTATAGCTTTCTCCGCGGCATCGAGACTTTTTTCTGCTTGTTTTACTAGACGCTTTACTTCTTCGTAATTGCCGGCGGCGAAAGCTGATTTTGCCTGGGCCAGGAGTTCATCAAACTTGCCAAACGTTTCAGCTGGCACGGTAATATTATCTTTTGCGGCTTCATCCAGAATTTCCTGCTTCCCCGATTGATTATCGCGGATGACTTTTTCGGCTTCTGTTTTCGCGTCCATTTCCTCTTTAATCTTCTCGTTTTCATTCTCTAACGCTTTTTCCTGATCATCTTTTTTGGCATCCAAAAGTTCTTTTTGCGCTTTTATATCGCCAAGTTCTTTTACCAGTGCCTCAACTTGCGCGATATCGCCGGCTTGGCGCGCCGTTCGGATTTTTGCTTTTAGTTCTTTTTCTTTCGTTTCCAACGCCCGTTCCTCGTCTTTAAATGTTTGTTCAAGGACAGTTTTTGGCGCCTCAAACTCATCGTCCAATTCTTTGGCGAGTTGGCTTACATCTTTGCCTTCCGCCTTCTGATCGGTAACTATTGTTGCGGCGCTGGCAAGATGCGCCTGTAGTCGACTTTGGGCAACTTCAAGGCCTTTGGCACTAATGCCTTTTGTCTCAAGTATTATTTTTATTTCAGCGACTCGTTCGGCAGCAAAAGTAATTTGAAGATGGGCTTTAGCTTCAGGGTTGAAAGTGAAAAATTCCTGCAGCGCTTCGCCAAGACGATCAAGGAAGTAAAAAGAACTATCGGGAGTTATGCCCGCGCTCGGCAATGTGGTTTGAGCCAGCGCCAAAAATGGCATCAAAAGCAGCACCGCGCTAAAAACAAATATATATTTTTTCATAATTTTAATTTAATTTTTAATTTTAATATCCCTCTAATTTTTTTAAATCATGATGTTCGCGGATTTTTTCAAGCGCTTTAAATTCTATCTGGCGAATGCGCTCTCTGGTAACTCCGAATTCGTTGCCGACTTCTTCAAGCGTGTGAGTCACGCCGTCATCAAGTCCAAAACGCATCTTGAGAATTTTTTGTTCCCGCGGCGATAAATCACTGATAATTTCCTTTATTTGATCGCCTAATAGGCGCAGCGCCGCCCCTTGAGCCGGCGTCTGGCTTTTTTCATCTTCAATAAAATCGCCGAGCGATGAATCTTCGTCGTCATCGCCGACCGGCGCTTCAAAAGAAATGGTATCTTGCGAAATTTTTATTATATGGCGCACCTTTTCAATATCAATGCCCATTTCGGTGGCAATCTCTTCCGGCACCGGTTCGCGCCCTAAATCCTGAAGCAATCGCCGTTTTATTTGAGTATATTTTGAAATCGTTTCAACCATATGAACCGGAATGCGGATGGTCCGAGACTGATCGGCCAAGGCGCGGGTAATAGCTTGCCTGATCCACCAAGTAGCGTAGGTTGAAAATTTAAAACCTCGTCGATAATCAAATTTATCAACCGCCCGCGCCAAACCCATGTTTCCTTCCTGAATAAGATCCAATAAGGTTAAATTGGGGCTACGACCCACATAACGCTTGGCGATGGAAACCACAAGCCTAAGATTGGCAGAAATCAAGTGGTTTCGCGCTTCCATATCTCCTTTTTCATTTTTTTTGGCCAATTCTTTTTCTTCTTCGCCTTTCAAAAGAGGGGTTTTGCCAATTTCTCTTAAATACATCTGGACCGAATCGGAAGCTATGGTATCGTCCGCCGCGATATTTAAGGCGCGATTGATTTCTTCTTCACTGGGTTCTTCATCGGTTTTAACCAAAAACTCATGGCTTTCTTCAACCTTGATATTGGCATCGTCTAACCTATCATAAAGACGCTCTAATTCGGCGATGTCCTTTTCAACGTCGGGAAAAAATTTGAGAATTTCTGCTTCGGTAATAAAACCTCTGTGTCGGCCGCGGCTGATTATTGAATTCACCCGCTCTTCAAAAATTCGTTCTTTCTTCTTGAGCTTTGTCACTGGCGCTTCTTTTTTTGCATTTTTTCGCGGCGCTTTTTTAATTGGCTTTTTTTTGACAGCCTTCTTAGATTTTTTTTTCGCCTTTTGTTTAATTTTTTTGAATCGTTTCTTTTTCATTTAATTGATATAGTTTATTTGAAATGTTTTGGAATTCTTTCGTCAAAGTTTCTAAATTTTTACCGCTTAGAGAGTCCTGACTGTCATTTATGGTGAGCGAAGTCGAACCATTGATGATTGAAAGACTTTCGTTTTTTTTAATCGCAACCTCTATTTTATTAAGCATCTCTTTGTAATGCTCCTTTTCAATGTCACTAATTAAACGCCCAATTTCGTTTATTGGATTAAAATCAGAATCATTTTTTTCAAACTCATAGTCGCCCGCTAAATAAAGAAAATCCAGCCGCGGCCTTAAATCACTTCGCAGGGCCGATCGTATATCCGAAAAGCTAACCGCGTCCGCCGAATTGGCGGAGAAAGCGGACTTGTCCGCCGAAGCTTTAGCGAAGGCGGATAAAATTTCAAAATCCAAGATCGGCAATATTGAACCTATGTTTGCCGCTTCTTTAACTAGTTCCGGCACTTTTAATAATAACGCTAAAAGCCTTTCGCTCAAAATTTCTTTCCTTGTTTTAGAAGCGGATAAATGCGGATTTTCCGCTGATTTACGCTGAAAATTATCTGCGTTCATCTGCAGTTCTATTTTAGACATTTCCTCTTCAAGGTCGCGTTCAGAAACACCCAATTTTAACGATAATTCTCTAACCCAACTGGAACGTTCAATAGCTGAAGAGAGGCGCTTAATTTCAGAAAGCAGTGTAATGGCAACAATTTTTTTTCCATCAATTTTATTTACGTCGAATTTTTGAAAAACCCGATTAAAATAATAAGACATTATGGGCCGGGTGTTTTGAAGTATTGTTATTAATTCTCCCGGCCGTTCTTTTACAAAATCTGCCGGATCTTTGCCGGCTTCAAGTTCTAAAACCGAAATATTAAATCCGTTACTTTGGGCTAAATCAATGCCGCGTTTTGTCGCTCTAAATCCTGCGTCGTCCATATCAAAAGCTAAAACCAAATTTTCGGTTAATCTCCTCAAAATCGTCAAATGATCTTCGGTTAAAGCCGTTCCCGAAGCGGCAATAACGTTTTTAACACCATCCTGCCAGCTCAAAAGCATATCCATTTGTCCTTCAACTAATATGGCTTTATTTTCTTTCCTGATCTCGGTTTTTGCCCGGTCCAGCCCGTAAAGTATTCGACTTTTGTTAAATAAAACGCTTTCCGGAGAATTAATGTATTTGCCGCTGTCAGCTCTTTCGGTTTTAGGATGAATAATTTCTGACATAAGCCGGCCGGAAAAGGCTACCACCCGGCCATTCACATCAAAAATTGGAAACATTAGGCGATTTCTGAAACGGTCGTGATATTTGCTTGTACCTGCGCGGAGATCGCTTTTTATAATCAATCCAACTCGTTCAATATCTGCGTCTTTATAGCCCCTGCTTTTAAGAAATATTAAAAGCGAGTCCCAAGAATCGGGCGCGTAGCCCAGCCGCCATTCTTCGACGGTTTTATCATTAAACCCTCTTCCGTGCAAATAATCGCTTAATACATTAGCATTCGGATTATTAAGTTCTTGCGTAAAAAATTGAGCGGCTTTTTCGCAAATTTCATACATCCGATCTTTTTCGGTGCGCAACTTGGGGTCAGTATATTCTAAAACTACCCCCGCTTTTTCCGCCAGCATTTTTAAGGCTTCAACAAATTCAACGCCTTCAATCTTTTCTATAAACGTGAAAATGTCGCCGCCTTCGCCGCAGCCGAAACAATGCCAGGCCTGCCTTGGCGGGCTAACCATAAACGACGGTGTTTTTTCGTTATGAAACGGGCAAAGCGCTTTATAGTTAACGCCGGCTTTTGTCAGCCGAAGATAGCCAGATAAAACATCCACTATATTCAAACGTTCTTTTATTTGCTCTACATTGTCGTTCATTTGTCAGTGGTTTATTTATATTCAATTTTTACCTGAAGCCACCTTCCATTGCCGACTGTGACCGTATATTGATTCTTTAGAGGTACACGAGACCCGTCCGGATTATTTGGTTTTATAATATATACAGCCGGCCTTAAAGGAATTTGAAATCGGCCCTCTGCATCAGAACGCACCGAAATAAATGGTTTAGACAAATCATCTTCTCTAAAAACATCCAAACTGGCTTCAAATGGCGTGCCATTGCCTAAAATAATCCTACCGGCAATGCCCGAATTTACAATATTGCCCGATACTGCCGGCGATTGAACCTCCGCTTCAATATCGGAAGATTTATTTTGACCGCCGGCGCTTATTACGTTTTGAAGTTGCAAAAGACGCTGTTGTATATCTTCTCTATCTGGATATCTACTGTTTAAATTTTTAACAATTTCCAGGGCCCTAACATAATCACCAATATTTTGATAAAAAACTGCTAAATAAACTAAGCCTGGTTGATAATCCGGTTTTTTTGAAAGTACGTAAAGAAATCTTAACTTTGCCTCTTCTAATCTTCCTACCATCGCCAAACCGGCGCCTAAATTTAAATTTCCCGAAATATCTTCAGGATTTATCTGTAATAATTTTTCTGACAGTTCAATAACTCTTTGAGCTTGACGAGCATTTACATAATAAGCCGCCAGATTATTCAAAGCTTTTTCATTTTTTGGATCAATTCTTAAAACGCTATTCCAAAGATTTTCGGCGCTCTGCCAATCATTATTTCGATTAAAAGTTAAAACAAGGAACCAGCTCAAGATAATTACCGCGATAATTTTTCCTGACAAGTGTAAATTCCAATTATATTTTGATTTAAAATAAACCAGTAAGTTATCAAATCCTAGGATTAAGAAAAGAAAAAATCCAATTAGAGGCGCGTAAAGAAATCGTTCGCCAATTATATCGTTAAAAGGAATAATCTGGAGAACGGGGAGAAGAAAAGCCAAAAACCAAACAATTCCAAAACTAAAGTTGAGCCGTGATTTTTGAAGCCCGAGATAAAAAAGACCCAATAAAATAATAAACAACAAAATGCCGATAACAACCCTGGGATCAAACATACCCGTTGGCAAAGGAAAATTAGCGTAATTTAAAAGCAACTTAACCGGATAAAATGCCAGGCTTAAATATTTGTAAAAAACGGCCGGCGCTAAAAGAAGATTTTCCCAAAACGAACCTCGTAAAGCATTGTCACTTAGTGCGCCTAAAATTTTATAACGGGCATAAAAATAGAACAAACTCATCAACACAAAAGGCAGAGATAATTTCCAATGTTTTTTTAAATAAATTAAAAATATAAAAAGAATTATAAAAATTCCGCCTAAAGCCGTTTCTTTTGATAAGAGAGATAACATAAAAAATAAATAAGAAAACCAAAGAAAAAATTTTTTATCTTTATTTTCCTGATAATTTAGAAGTGTTAAAACAGCCGGAATAAAGAAACCAAGGAAAATTAAACTGCTTTGATTGGTAACCCAGCTGACCGCTTCAGTGAGAGTCGGGTGCAATGCCCAAAAAATAGTAACCAAAGCAGCGATGCCAACTCGCTTTGTTAACTTTATTACTAATAAATAAACCAGAATCAGGTTTAATAGATGCAAAAGAAGACCCACTAAGTGAAAACCGAAAGAGTTGGCGCCAAACAGAGAGTACTCCAGTGCAAAAGCCAAAGATGCAATCGGTCTCCAGTTTTTACCTCCCACGTTTTCGGCGGCATAATTGTTTCCCGTAAAAATATCCGGACTTAAAAAGAATTTTGAAAACGGCTTAAAACTTTGGATATCTTTGTTGTTTACAATAAAACCAATGTCATCATAAACAAACTCCGCTTTGAGCACTTTAAAATAAGCGCCGAATACCACGAGCGCTAAAATTGCTATTAAAAAAATTTGCCAGCGTTTAGAACCCATAAACTTATAGGATTTAAAAGGATTTTAGCAGATTTTTACAGTGCCTGCAATTAGACGCGACGGCTGGCAAAAGCAAGCGCTAAAGCAGCGAAAAATAATCCGACGTCACGGAAAACAATGTCAAAAGCGCCAAGATTAAATACGGTAATACTTAGAAGAGTGGCCGCTGAAATTAGGCCGGCCGTAAAACTATATTTTCCGGAAAGAAGCCAAAAGCCCAAAATAAGTTCATAAACGCTGAAAAACAAAAGAAGTGAATTGTCGGCAACAATATTTCTTAAAAACAACGGAAAAAATCCGATCCAGTCATTGGGATTTAAAAACGAAAAAATTGCCGCATAAAAAAATCCAAAGGAGATAGCAATCCGCAATAAAATCATAGCCACTTAAAGTTTATTTAAGTCAGCGTCTAATTGCTTTAAATCTTGATCTGGATTGCCGACATCAACGGCGCTTAAATCTTTATCAATTTCGGCGGTAGTATCATTATCAGAAATCTGTAGTATAGTTGGTAACAATCGATTAAAAAAACCATACTGCCAGGCGACCCAAAGTAGTGCCAAGACAACGACTGCGACTATAATCCAAATCCAAGTTTTTGATGTATTCATAGTTTAAGAGAAATTAATTTTTATTTAGATGGAGTCGTAGTTGCCTTCGGCTCATCGTCTACATGGGGAATACCCTTCAATGCCTGATGCGCACTCTGGACCGCTTCGCGGGCGCTTTTCATTGTTACATCGCGAAGCCCAAAAAGATCTTTGCGAAGCTGTTCTTTTACGTTTTTAAAAGCCGTATTAAGTTCTTTGTCAGAGCTAAAAGTAGCAGTATAAGTCTTCTTGGCTTGAGTTTCAACCGCGGTCCGGGCAATTCCAATCATAGTCTTGGCATTAGCAATCGCGGTTCTTACCGCGGAAACATCTTTACCTGCAGCTTGGGCTTTATCGGCTCGTAGTTCCACTTTAGAAAGAATCTCTGAAAGACGGTTTAGCACATTACTAAAATGGTCAGTCCATTGAGTACTTAAGTGTTCCAACTGTTCGTTAAGCCGCGTAGCAATTTGCTTCTTTTTTTCATCGCGCAATTTGCTAATTTTATCTTTTAATTCCGAACGGCGTGTTTCATCTGCCTTTTTTGCTTCTTCGCGGGCAGTTTCAAGACGCTTTTTTGCCGCTTCACGCTCGTCTTTTATTTTAGTATTCAGTTCCTCTCTTTTCGCTTTTACATCGTCTCGTGAAGAAACCCTAGGCTCACAAATCGGGCGCGGGGGAATACTGTTTGTTTGCCCTGTTTGGATTGTTCCAGGCGGACATGATCCATGAAAGGGAATATCTCTTTGTGCCATAGCGGGAACAGCAAAAGCAAGGCATAAAATTGCAGTGAAAAATCTTCTTATAAATTTTTTATTCATATTTTAAGTCGTTCTAATGATAAGTACTTATAATATCTAAGTATTTTATATAATATCACAATATACCCCTCCAAACAAGGCCCGCTATCCACAACCTTCTATTTTTTAGAAAGCTCTTCGGGATTTAATTCTGGGGTTTTTTCACCCGAAGAACGTTTGCCGTGGGCCGCGTGAGTCGCCGCTTCTTCCTTCAGACGCTTTTTCTTTTGCTTTTTATCAAGCTTGGCCATAACATCAATTACTTCCTTGCCGTTATAGAACCCGCAATAAGCACAAATGTGATGAGGCAAAACCGTCTTGCCACATTTAGAACAATCAAAAAGAGACGTTCTTGTTAAAGCCAAATGGGAACGCCGCCTATTCCTTTTTCCTTTTGTATGCCTTTTTGGTTGAACTCCACCCATATGATTAGTTTTTAGAAATTAACATAAATTAAAATCTTTGGCAATATTGGTTGAAAAATTTCTTAGATGATAAAATATAAACATTAATTTTGAGATTTGATTTTTAATTTTTGATTTTTATGCGCTTCACCCATCTTCATGTTCATAGCCATTACAGTTTGTTGGACGGTATGGCTAAAATTGACGATTTGATAAGCCGAGCAAAAGAACTGGGAATGGAAGCGCTGGCTTTGACCGATCATGGCACACTGTATGGCGCTGTTGAATTTTTTCAGAAAGCAAAAAAAGTTGGTATAAAGCCAATAATTGGCTGTGAACTTTATGTGGCTAGTGGCGACATGACTGATAAAACGCCGGGCAGTCATAACCGGCGGTTTCACTTGACGGTTCTTGTAAAAAATAAGACGGGTTATAAAAACCTAGTCCAACTGATAACCAGGGCAAATCTTGAGGGTTTTTACTATAAGCCGCGTGTTGATAAAAATTTGCTACGCCAACATTCAGAAGGACTAATATGTCTTTCCGGCTGCCGAAATTCCGAAATTTCTCAGTTATTAACAACAAACCAACTTGAAAAAGCGGCAACCGCCGCATCGGAATACCAAGATATTTTTGGCAAAGACAATTTTTTTATCGAGCTTCAACCGCATTTTTTTCCTGATAATAAGAACCCGGACATCTTTTTAAAAACAATAGAACTTTCTAAAAAATTAGACATCCCCTTATCAGCGACAAACGATATTCATTATATTTTTAAAGAAGACGAGGATTACCATGACGTACTTTTGGCAATTGGCACCGGTAATAAAGTTTCCGACCCCAATCGCCTGTCAGTAAAAGGATGTGATTTATCAATGAAATCTACTGAAGAAATGACCGAGTTTTTTAAAGATATCCCCGAAGCCATAACAAGCACCCAAAAAATCTCTGAGACTGTTGATTTTGAATTTGAACTGGGAAAATCGCAGTTTCCTTATTTTGCACTACCGGAAGGCATAACGGCCGAAGAATATTTGGAAAAATTGACGCTTGAAGGCTTAAAAACCAGATTTGGATTTGATTCATTAGAGCAAGCACCGAAAGAAATAGCCGATCGCTTCCAATTTGAATTAGGCGTCATTAAAAAAACAGGATTCGCTTCTTATATTTTAATCGTGTGGGATATTGTTAACTTCGCTAAAAATCAGGAGATTGCCGTAGGGCCGGGCAGGGGTTCGGCCGCCGGTTCTTTAATTTCCTATCTTATCGGAATTACCAATCTTGATCCGATTAAATATACACTTCTTTTTGAAAGATTTTTAAATCCTGACCGCGTATCGCCACCCGATATTGATCTTGATTTCGCGGACCATCGCCGCAACGAGGTCTTAGAATATATCTCCAAAAAATACGGCCGAGAACACGTGGCGCAAATTATTACTTTCGGAACTATGGCGGCCCGCGCTGCAATTAGGGACGCGGGCCGCGCTCTGGGTTTCGGCTATGGCTTTTGCGACCGAATCGCCAAATTGGTGCCCTTCAAGCCAGGCACAACGCTTGAAAAAGCTATCAGAACCGTTGCCGAATTAAAACAAGCAATTGATACCGAACCGCAAACGCGCCAACTAATTGAGACTGCTAAAAAATTGGAAGGAGTGGCCCGGCACGCTTCCACCCATGCCTGTGGCATCGTTATAACTAAAAATCCGATTACCGATTACATGCCCCTTCAATGGGCGGTTAAATCGAGCGGTAAAAAGGGAGAGGAAAAGGCACTCGTCACTCAATACGAAATGCATTCGGTTGAAGCACTCGGACTTTTAAAGATGGATATCTTAGGACTAAGAACTTTAACCGTTATTGAAAAAACTCTTGAGCTTATCTTAAAAAATTTCAATCAAAAAATAGATTTATACAACATTCCGCTTGACGACAAAGAGACGTTTGAACTTTTAAAAAAAGTAGAAACAACCGGTGTTTTCCAACTGGAATCGTCGGGAATGCGCCGATACCTTAAAGAACTCAAACCGACGGAATTAGAAGACATAATTGTAATGGTTGCCTTATTCCGCCCCGGCCCAATGGAACTTATTCCGAGTTATATTTTGAGAAAACACGGCAAAGAAAAAGTAACATACCTTCATCCAAAACTTGAACCGATTCTTAAAAATACCTACGGCATCGCGGTTTATCAAGAACAGCTTATGCAAATAGCGAATCAGCTGGCCGGCTTTACACTCGCCGAAGCTGATATCTTAAGATATGCGGTCGGCAAAAAAATCAAGCATCTTCTTGATGAACAATCGAAAAAATTAATTGATGGAATGATCGGTAACGGCATTGCGCGCCAAACGGCTGAAAAAATATGGCAGTATGTGGAGCCATTTGCCCGATATGGATTCAACAGATCGCACGCCGCCTGTTACGCCTTAATCGCCTACCAAACAGCTTATCTTAAAGTCAAATATCCGGCCGAATTTATGACCGCCCTTTTAAATACCGAGAGTTTTGATTTGGACAGAGTGGCCATTTTGATAAACGAATGCAAGAAAATGGAAATTGAAATCCTGCCACCGGACACTAACGAAAGCTTGGAAGACTTTACTTTAATAATTAGTGAAAAACCGAAAATTAGATTCGGTCTTTCGGCAATAAAAAACCTAAGCAAAAAAGCCATAGAAAGCATTATTACAGAAAGAAAATCAAATGGCACGTTTCTTAATATTGGTAACTTTCTTGAAAGAATACCGCAAAATGATTTAAACAAAAGGTCGCTGGAAACGCTTATAAAATGCGGCGCGTTTGACGCCTTCGGTGAGCGGCGGCTTTTTTTTACCAATATTGAAGAGCTTTTGCGCTATTCAAGAGATATCACTAAAAAGAACAATTCTTCGCAAATTGGCCTTTTTGATTCGTATTTGCATCTCGCTCCTTTAAAATTGGCTCACGCCGAACCGGCGGCAAAGCAAGAGAAATTAATATGGGAAAAAGAAATTTTAGGCCTTTACGTCTCCGAGCACCCAATGCAGGAATATCGAGAGTTCATGGAACGAAAATCGCTTTTAATAGGAAAAATTAAACCGGCTTTAGTCGGACAGAAAATTGCCATCGGCGGTTTAATTTCCGGCATCCAGAAATTCGTTACAAAAAATGGAAAGCTGATGCTCTTTACAAAACTTGAGGATTGGGCTAATAAGATAGAGGTAGTTGTTTTCCCTGATATACTTCTAAAAAATCCGGATATTTGGCAAGAAGACAAAATAATTATGGTTGAAGGCAAGGTATCCGACAGGAACGGCAATCTTTCTGTTATTTGTGAAAACGTTCAAGAACTAAAAGCTTAAAAATATAAAAACATGGAAAAAGAATCAAAAAAATTACTAAGCCACCAAGAATTGGGCGTCCAATTTGATTTATTTTCGTTTCATGAAATCGCGCCGGGAGCGCCATTTTGGCACCCGAAAGGGATGGTAATTTTTAGAGAACTTGAAAAACTAATCCGCGAGGCGCTTGATAAGGCCGGCTATCAGGAAATTTCCACACCCATAATGGTCCGAAAAGATCTTTTTGAAAAATCGGGTCATTTTGAATTTTATAAGGACCTGATGTTTACCGTAAAGGACGACGACCAGACCTTTGTGTTAAAACCAATGAATTGTCCGGAAAGCGCCATTATTTATTCTTCAAAGACAAGAAGTTGGCGCGATTTACCACTGCGCCTTTCAGAAATCGGCCGGCTTCACCGTAAAGAACTTTCTGGCGTTTTAAACGGTCTTTTCAGAGTAAGACAAATCACCATGGACGATGCCCATATTTATGTCCGAGCCGACCAGCTACTTGATGAAATAAATAATCTTATTGCCTTAATAAACAGTTTCTACAAAATCTTTGATTTTAAAACCAGTTATCATTTAGCAACTCGCCCCGACAAGGCGCTGGGTGATAAGAAACTTTGGGATCAAGCCGAAGAAGCGCTGGCTAAGGCTCTAAATAAAAACAAAATTCAATATCAAATTCAGCCAAAGGAAGGGGCGTTTTACGGACCCAAAATTGAAATCCAAGTCAAAGATTCATTAGGCCGCTCTTGGCAACTAGGCACTATTCAGGTTGATTTCAATATGGCAAACAGATTTAATTTAAATTTCATAAATCAGCAGGGGAAAAAAGAAAAACCGGTCGTCATCCATCGAGCCGTGTTTGGCTCTTTTGAGAGATTTATCGGCATTCTCGTTGAGAATTATCAAGGCGCTTTCCCAACTTGGCTCTCCCCAGTTCAGGTTAAGATCTTGAACCTCACCGACCGTAATGAAAAATACGCGCTTGAAACCGCCGTCGAACTTGTCACCGAAGAAATCCGAGTTGAACTTAATACTGACAACGAAACCATCGGTAAAAAAATCCGCGAAGCCGAACTTGAAAAAACCCCCTATATTTTAATTGTCGGCGACAAGGAAGAAAAATCTGGAACGGTAGCTGTGAGAAAAAGAGGCGAAGGTGATCTTGGCCCAGAAAAACTTGATAAATTCAAATCAAGAATTTTATCCGAAATAAATAAAAAATCCGCATGATATTTATTTTAGAGGAAGCCCTGACTCTTGCGAGCCAGGGCGGTTAAAGGAGTCGCTTGCGGACGAATTCGTCGAATGCTCGGATGTTGGCGGCGCCAGGCGGATTGGCGGAATGGACTCGGACTACAAGTGGCCAGCGCTCGAGATGATTCTCGGCAAGCCACTTAGCAATCTGGTATCCATCCTTCTCTCCGTCTCCGAGGTCGTGATCGAAACTCATGACCTCGATGACATCCGAGCTCGAAGCGAGAAGAGTCTGCAATTCCAGGAGAGTTCTGACGTGAAGGAATCCTTCGGGGGATGGTCGCAGATCATCCAGCCAGATTTTCATGACAGCCTCCTTTCTGATTAATATCATAGCATGAACTTTTACGTAAGTCAAATCCATACTGGTGCGTTAAGAAATATAAAAAGTGTCATGGGGAATAGAAAACCAAAAGTAATCGTTATTGTTGGGCCGACGGCATCAGGAAAAAGTGTGCTAGCAATAAAAATCGCTAAAAAATTCAATGGCGAAATTGTTTCGGCTGATTCGAGGCAAGTTTATCGCGGAATGGATATCGGAACAGCAAAGCTAATGAAAAAAGATATGGCCACTGTTACCCATTATCTTATAGATATTAAAAATCCTGATGAGCATTATACAGCTGCTGAATATAAGAAAGATGCTATAAAAGCAATAAATGAAATTTTAAAAAAAAGAAAGCTCCCTATCCTTGTTGGTGGTACCGGCCTTTATGTAAAAGCGGTAATTGATAACTTGGAAATTCCGAGAGTAAAGCCGGATTTGAAACTCCGCCAGAACCTAGAATTAAGAATTAAAAATTATGGACTGAAATCTGTATATGATGAATTGATTAATCTCGATCCGGAAGCCGCTTATATTGTTGACCCAAAGAATCCCCGCCGCATCATTAGAGCTTTGGAGATCGCTATAAAAACAAAAAAACCGTTTTCGGCTCAAAGAAAAGCCGGAAAACTGCTTTTTGATTTTCTGGAAATTGGAATAAATATACCTAGAAAAGAACTAAACAATTGCATAAACGAACGCGTTGATTTGATGATAAAAAATGGTTTAATAGAAGAAGTTAAAAATCTTATAAAGAAATATAGTGCAGAATCTCAAAGTTTTGACGCCATCGGTTATCGCGAAATTATAGAATGCATTAAAAATAAAAAGTGCGGTTATTCCAGCGATCGCAAGACTAGCTACACATTTAATAGAAACATTCCAGAAGAAATAAAAAATTTAATCAAAAAAAATACGATAAACTATGCCGAGCGTCAGATAACCTGGTTTAAAAAAGACAAAAGAATAAACTGGATCGCCGATCAAAAACAAGCCGAAACTTTAATTAAAAAATTCTTATTAGACTAAATTATTTATATTCCCCACGGCCTGGTTTCTTCTCTTTCCTTGGCCGCTCTCTGATTTTCTTCAACTTCTTCCGGAGTCAACTCTCTTCCAAGAGTCTTTTTTAAGGACTCAAGAGCTTTTTCATTTTCAGCTAACTTTTGGCGCGCTTTTTCTTCCGAAGTCATCGGATATGCTCCCTTATTTGATTCAATACCCATTTTATTTCTCCTTTTTTTAATAATACTCTATTTCAATAATTTTTTTAAGATATCAAAAATCGTCTCCGGATTAGCTTTCCCGCGAGTTTCTCTCATCACTTGGCCCACCAAAAACTGCAGAGACGCTGTTTTGCCTTTTTTGTAATCAGAAACCGCCATGTCGTTTTGGCTAATAACTTTTTTAGCAATATCCTCAAGTTTTGAATCGTCTTTAACTTGAAGCAAATCTTTTTCTTTAATAATTAGCGATGGATCTTTTCCTGTAGCCCACATTTCTTTTAAAACATCTTTGGCGGTTCGCGAAGTAATAACCTGCCTATGAATCAAGCTGATCCACTGCGCAAAATTTTCCGCATCAATCCTAATATCATCAATATCGGCCGGGGCCTCGTTTAATAGCCCTAAAAAATCGCTTAAAAGATAATTAGCTGAAAGGTTAAAAAGTTCTTGTTTTTCATTTTCTACAAAATGTGGGTCGGGCCCCTCTTTATCGAAGTTTAAAAACTCGCTTGTAATGTTTTCAAAAAATCCGGCTAGTTTTTTACTCCCAACTAAAATATTTATTTGGCTACTGGTTAATCCATATTCCTTACTAAAACGACTGCGTTTAAGATAAGGCAATTCCGGCAAAGCCGATTTAAACTTATCAACCATTTCAAAATCAATTTTTAAAGGCGGCAAATCCGGCTCCGGAAAATAACGATAATCATGGGACTCTTCTTTGACCCGCTGGGAAAAGGTTTCCACTTTATCTTCGTTCCAACCGCGCGTTTCCTGAATAACTTTTTTTCTATCTTTTAAAATTTTGGTTTGGCGTTTTATTTCATAATCAATCGCATCGCGCACGGCTTTAAAAGAATTCAAATTTTTAACTTCCACCTTAGTTCCATATTCTTTGGAACCGGCGGACATTAAAGAAACATTCGCTTCTACCCTCATTTGGCCTTTTTCCATATTAGCATCGGAAACTTCTAAATACCTTAAAATTAGCTGGAGCTCCTGCGCAAAGGCGCTGGCTTCTTCGCCGGAGCTTAAATCGGGCTCCGTCACTAATTCCATTAAAGGAACGCCGGCACGATTAAAATCAATTAAAGAATGGCCAATATGGCCGAAGTGGATAAGCCGCCCCGTATCCTCTTCAAGATGGATTCTCGTAATTCTAATTTTTTTGCCGCCACGCTCAGCGTGACTTATTGGGACGCTAAGCGTCCCGCCAAGGCATATCGGTTCGTCATATTGGGAAATTTGATACCCTTTTGGAAGATCGGGATAAAAATAATTTTTCCTGTCCCACTTAGTAATTTCTGAAATTTTGCTTTCAAGCGCCAGTCCGACTTTTATAACTTTGTTGACCGCCTCTTTATTTATAACAGGAAGAGTTCCCGGCTGGCCGGTGCATACGGGACAAATGTTAATATTAGGATGTTTTTCATCCGGATCATTCTTTGAAGCGCAGAACATCTTTGTTTTGGTTTTGAGCTCCGCGTGGATTTCTAAACCGATAACTGGTTCGTATTTCATAAATCAAAAATACCATAATATTTTAAATAAAAAAAGCGTTCAATTCGAACGCTTTGGTTTGTGTTTATTTAACTGATAAGCCGCTACAAATAATATTATTGCTAGTATAGGTTTGCCAGTTAAGACGGCCAAGATACCTACAATTACAAGAATGGTAACCATCAGTTGTTCTCCTTTTTTAAAATTCCAACAATATCATCAAAAATTTCTTCTTTACCGCGGTTGCCATCAATATGAATTGCCAATCCTAGATTTTCAAAATATCTGATTACTTTTTCAACGTCGGTCTTATACCAGCTTAAAATTTTATTTATTGCCTGCTCGGAAGCATTTTCCGGCCTGAAGTAAAGAAGGCCATCGCACTGCGGACAAATTGGATTGTCAGTAAACTTTTCATCAAGAAAAGATGTCTCGCATGCATCGCAACTTCTCCGAGTAATAATTCTCTGGAGAACTAAATCATCGTCAATATCAATGACAACGACCTGTAATTCTCTATTAAGAAGGCTAAGTAAATCAATAAGGGCCGCGGCTTCACCAGGCTTTTTAGCAGCGCCGGAAAAAACTATTGGTTCAAATTTCTCAAGTTTAATTATACTGGCGGTCATCAAATAATTTATGATTACTTCCGGAGCCAGATTTCCCTTGTCTAAGCTTTTGCCCAAAATAGGAAACTTTGAAGAAAGTCGGCGCAGTTCGTAGCCACTGCCAAAAAACTTAAATCCGCATAAATCCTGGAGAAACCGCCCCTGTGTATCTTTGCCGCAACCGGGCTTGCCTTGAAGAAGAATGGTTTTACCTTCAAAATTATCGTCCCAAAGCGGTTTCGAACGGTCATTAATATAAGGATTGGCAGTTTTAATATGGATAATTAGTTGTCTGATGCTATCGCGGCCTTTTCTAAAAGCTTTTATGTGTTTTCTTATAAAGGCGATAACATTTTTCTCGGAGTTAAAAACTAAACTGTAATAATCGGTAAGCATTCGTATCATGAAAGTGGAATCATTATCCAAAATTCCTTCGCCATGAGGCCCGATAATAACTAGTTTTGGAACTCCTCGCATACATGTCATTACAGTTTCGCTTGTAGTCCCGCCGCTCGCTTCAGGCGCCGGTCTTGAGATCACAAAATCGGCTTCTCTGGCGCTTTTTAAGCTTTGAACCAACAGTGATTCTTCTTTAGAATAATCGTAAAATTTGCCCTGATCGCGCAGTTTTTTCATTTTTGGACCGTAAATGGCTTGCGGCTGTCCGCGAGATTTTAAAATTTCAAAAGTATCGCCGATAATTTTTATATCCAGTTCGCGCAAGACATCGTCTACTTGATTTTTACCATGAAAAGCCGCCGCCGGATCACGTTCAATCGGTCCCGAACGATAGCAGGTTACCATGATAAATTTTTCCTCTCGGGATATTTCTTATAAACGAACTCAAAAAATTCTTCTATACTTCGGAAAAATCCGGTGTTGAAAAAAGATATGAAGGGACTTCTTTCTTTGCCAAGATAAACGGTCCACTCTTCTTTTGTTCTGATATAACTGCGGTGGGTTTCGTGATCAACTCCCGGCGAAGGAACCACTTCCGGCCAGATATTAATACCCAAATCGCATTGTTCTACAAACCAATCTAAATCCCGATTGACAACATGATTATCAATTGTTTGTATTTCTTCATCATCGAACTTATCAATCGGAGTTACGCCGACAACTTCAACGGCTAACGGGCTGAAAACGTTAAATGGCTTATCTAATTCTCTAATGAAGTTATCAATAATCGCACGTTTTTCTGGCGCTCTGAAATGCGATATTGGCATTTTTACGTACACGGTTTCAATTTCCGGATGGAAAATAAGTTTATACAGAGTCCAGGCGGGTTGGCCGGTAGCCAACGCAAAAAATGGTTTATGTCTCGTGTTCGCCAGCCCCCGGGTAAATTCAACTTCAATATTTTGCCAATAGAGAATTTTCGTGTAAGTAAGTTTTTCACTATCCCATTGATCTCTTTGAGTAAGACGATTATAAATATGACGGAAATCATCAATAAAAGTGATATATAAGTCAGCCGGAAACTCATCAAGAAAAGCATCAAGAAACCTGTCGTAAGTAAGCCAGAAAAGTTCTTTCCCAAAAAGCCAGCCATGCATATTGATAATAACAGCATCATAATCATTAAGCCGGGTTCTGATTTCATTCGCAATCTTTGTAAATACGGCGGAACGCAAGGCTGAAAGAAAGGCCTTATCGGCATGGAGAATATTTTTAAGATTTATCGGGTATCCAATATCATCAGCTTGTTGGATCATCGTCTGAGCGATATCAAAAACTTCTATTTGTTTGCCGCGATTATTACTATACGTAACAAAATCTCCGCAGTATCTTTTCCGATCACAACCCGAAATTCCGGAAGTAAACACCAGCTTCATTTCCTCTCTCCTTTTTGTAAATGAGCAAAATAACTTTGGCTTATTGTTAACATGATTTTTATAAAAAAACAACCCCGCAATGCGGGGTGTAAATTTTAGTTCCCTTTTCTTCTTTGAGCCGATTCCGATTCAGCCCGGCTCCAGAAATAATCATTATGGTCCACAAACTCCATTAAAGGAGCAATGGAAGGATCTCTTTCTAAGAGCTCGCTATGCATTTCTTGAACTAAGCGGCGATAAGAAGGATGGCCTTCTGGAGTGGTTCTTATCTCCATAAGATGGAAAGCTTCCCTGTAATTCATACCCATATACCAACGGATGTTGAAGATGAACAAAACTGCATATTGAGCCACCTCCGGACCGCATGTCTTGTATAAAAGACTATAAAGCTCTTTTGACTTTGTAACACAAGCTTCAACTTGATCGCCAAAGCCAGCTTCGCGTAATTCTTTAGGAACACTATAACCAAGATATGGATTTAAAAGCTGACGTTCTTGAGTCAGCATGCGATGGCGCTGAAGATCTCTATAAATTCCAAAATCACCAATCAAATCAAAGATAACGGGATAGCCGAATTCCAAAGCTCGCCCTGGTCTATTGCGACGGTTTCCACGAACACTTTTGTGCTGGCAGTAAGTTTCCATTATGAGAAGCTGTTCTCCAGAAGTCATCAGATGAGAAGCGAAATGGTAAAGGCTTCTCAAAGGCAGACTGGTATAAGGATAAAGAATATGGGCAATGGCCATGGGCCGGGGCTCCCATTCGCCTGCGTAAAACAAATCAACATTTGTATTAAATCTATCAAGTTGGAGAAGGCGTTCTTCAAATCCAGCCACTAACTTTTTCATTTCCCCGTCAACGGTTCTTAGATATTCATTTTCCTGTGCTCGCTTTACATATTGGGGAATAACTTGCGAAAGCGCTTCTTTAGCCATGTAACCAAGATTTTTCATTTCTCCCAGATTATGGCTTAAAAGTTTGGTGAGCATTTTTTGGTAAGCTAAGCCATCACCATTGAAACCGACGTTAGTAAGAGTCGCGGCCGGTAAAAGTATCCTGATTGTATCACAAGTTTTAGTACGAATATCCATACGATAAGTCTGCTGCCATGCTTTAATTTCTTTATCATCAGTAAGTTCTGTAAGTTTATACTTTTTCAAATCACCAGCTCTAACGGCGTATTCGGCTTCGGATTCCGGTTTTAATTTTCTAAAATAATCAGACATTGGAGCAACCAGATCGGCATAGGTTTTGAAAATAAAATCCATTGTGGCTTCGTATTTTTCAAGCAAGCCAGCAGCGATTACTTCCGGCGGCCTGCAGTAGCGCCAAAAACCAGATTGGTTTTTTTGATCATAAACAACATAACGAGTGCTTTGTTCAACAGGCGACAAGCCAATACGGCAATCTTCTAGCTCTTTAGTGGCAAGATTGGAAATATTTTCACAGGCAAGACTGGCGCTTTCTTGTTCACCTACTGAATCGTCGCCAAAGGCAATTAAAACTCTATCAATAATGCCTCTTAGTTTTTCAATATTAAGTTTGCCATTAGAATCCAAAAATTCCTTCAAGAGCCTGACTCTGGCGCCACCAGGCGCTCTTGAATAACGGGCAAAAAGCGCGCCGCCAAAACCCGACAAAGTCGGTTTAAGACAAAAAACGTCCGATCTTGGATCGGTAACATATTGTTTTAATATCTCAATTTCTTCAGGACTGAAAACCGGATCGTATTCGCTGCCTTGCATCCTTACCTCCGCTCGTAAAGAAGTTTAAAAATTATTTCACATGCTTCGCTTAAAACTTTTTCTGCGGACTTTGAAGCGTCAATAATCACCCATTTATCATCAGGATCTTCTTGTGCTTGCTCTAAATAGCCGTTTCGAACGCAATGATGGAACCTAATAGCTTCAAGCTCAAACCGAGTTTCTGGCTTTTTGCGCTTCAAACCGATTTCCGGATCAATATCAAGAAGAATGATAAGATCAAATCCGACATTTTGCCTGGCTTTGGCGTCTCTGACAAGAATGTCGGTAAGATCAAGGCCTCTGCCATAATGTTGATAGGCAATGGTGGAATAAGTTGAGCGATCGCAAAGAACAATGTCCCCTCTTTTAAGGGCGGGAATAACTATTTCGGAAAAATGTTCGGCCCTGCCATCAATAAAAATTGTCAATTCTTCTTGGGGCGTTATTAGAGGATGATTAGGATCAAGTAGAATATCGCGAGCCTGGCCTCGAGGTTCTTTGGTTTCTACAACGATGCAACTTCTGTTTCGTAAAATCTCGCCGAGCGGTCTTATCAAGGTGGTTTTACCAGCGCCTTCGCATCCTTCAAAAAGAATTAGCTTTCCCGGATATTTATGAGACATTCGTTTCCCCCTTTTCAAGAAGATTGAGTTTTTCGTTTATAAAACCAACGACTTGAGCGCGAAGCGCTTTAAATTCCGGATCGTGCAAAGAATTATCCAATTCAAAATCGGCCATCGGTCTTAAGGTTTCAATCAAACTTTCTGCTTCTGCCGATTGTTCATTTTGAAATTCTTCCCAAGTTTTTTGAGCATCGCCCGGTCGATCGGCACGCTTTTTTAATCTTTCATATCTTTCTTCAATTGGAGCGTGAACGTATAAAACAAAACTGTTCGGAATTTTGCGCATCATCTCGATGTCGTTTATTCTACGAGCGCCATCAAAGAAAACAATATCGGCTTTATCAGCCAAAATTCTTTGTTGCATTATTTTACCTATCAGGCCTTCACCAAATCTTGCCCGCAAGTCAGTGGAAAGCCCTTGTTGATTAGGACGCGATTTTGGTTCCATGATGATATCCAAAATCTCATTAAGTGGGTTGGAAGACCTATGACTGGAAACTGAATATTGACCGCCCAATTCATTATTAAAGATTTCAAAAATCGTTCCCTTGCCGGCACAAGTTTGACCTATTACAGCGATATAAATTTTCATAATTACTTTCCCTCTTCAAATTTTAGAGTGATTTTATCCAGGTTGCGAAACGGACCGCCCGGACCCTGAAGAAAATCAACGGCTTTCTGCAGAGTTTTTAAAACCTCGCTAACATCAACAAACTCCATAGTAGCGCCTGTTTGTTCGCAAAGTTCTTTTACATGATCACCGCCAAAAGCATTATGATAAGTACCGATGTAACGTAATTTTTTAACATTTTTGCTTAATATTTTTCGCGCGCACGGGAAACATGGATTTCCTATGATAGTAGCTACGCCATTTTCAATCCGAGACAAGTCAATACAATTTAAAAGCGCGTTCTCTTCGCCATGATTAGTTCTTATACAATGATTTTCAGCCATAAGATGACCAATATCGTCACAATGAGGTTGACCGGATATGGCGCCATTATATCCACCGGCCATCAAAATATTACGAGTGTCTCTTATAACTGTAGCGGTTCGCAAACGATCGCAGGTGCCGCGGCAAGCAAAAATTAAAGCGATTAAATCAAAGTATTCGTCAACAGTAAGTCTTTGCGATGTCTTCTCGATCATTTCTGACCTCCTATTAAATTTTAAAAGAACAATAAGTTACAAAACTTTAACTTAGTAAAAATTTTAAATCAATATTGACAAAAATAATTTTTGTTTTTGAATAAAAAATAGCGGTAAAAATATTTTCTGAAGCTTTTGCAGGCGTTTTAGCATGGTTTCCCCTCAATTCCTTGCTATAGCAAGGAATTGAGGGGAATAAAACGCCGAAACGGACAGCGAAGTCGCCGATGGGCGACTGAGCGCGCGAAGAAAATGTTTTTGCCGCTATTTTTACTTTTCAATTTCAATTCCCATTGAACGCGCGGTTCCCATAATAATTTTTTCCGCGGCTTCAACATTATTGGCATTTAAATCAACAAGTTTTTTTTCGGCGATTTCCCTAATCTGCGCCATGGTAACTTTGCCAACTTTATCTTTCTTGGGATTGCTGCTTCCTTTTTCAATACCCGCGGCTTTTTTAAGCAAAGCGGCCGCCGGCGATGTTTTAAATTTCATATCGTAAGTGCGGTCTTCGTAGACGGTTAACTCAACGGGAATTATATCTCCTGTCATTTCTTTAGTAGCCGCGTTGAATTTGCTGACAAATTCTCCAATATTAAGGCCCTGCGGTCCCAAAGCCGTGCCCACCGGCGGCGCCGGCGTTGCCGCCCCCGCCGGAATCTGAAGTTTGATAATTGTCTTGATCTTTTTAGCCATAAATTTAAAAAATTAAAGCTTTTTAATCTGGAGCGAGTCAAGCTCCACCGCCGTTTCACGGCCGAACATTGAAATCATAATCTTAACCTTGCCCCGCTCTTCGTCAATATCGCTCACTTTGCCGTCAAAATCTTTAAACGGCCCGTCAACAATCTTAACCGGATCGCCAACCGAAAATTCAATCGTATATTTTTGATCCGTGGCGCCCATTCGTTTTTGCAGATCTTTCATTTCTTGGGGTGAAACCGGGATCGGTATGGTACCCGAACCGATAAAACCCGTTACTCGGGGCGTGTTTCTAACCACATACCAGGAATCATCGGTAACAATCATTTCCACCAGCACATAGCCCGGATAAATTTTTTCTTCAACTTCTTTTCTTTTGCCGTTTTTGATTTTAATCTTTTTTTCCTTGGGCACCAAAACATTAAAAATTTTGTCAGCCATATCAAGCGATTCAATTCTTTGTTTCAAATTCCGCGCCACCGCGTCTTCATAACCCGAATAAGTATGAAGAACGTACCAGTTTCTGCCTTGTGCTTGTTGCTTCGCCATACGCTTATTTAAATAAAAAGAAATTCAAAATGGAAGTAAAAATAAAATCTAGAGCACCAAGATAAAAGGCAATTGCAACAGAAACGCCAATAACTACCAAAGTATAATTGATAGTTTCTGTCCTTGTAGGCCAGTTGACCTTGTTCATTTCAACCTTAACTTCTTTAAAATATGTTTTTGTTTTTTCTAAATAGTTCATTTTTATTAGTCAATTTAATAAATGCTTCGCATTTATGCGATTGGTTCGCTCGGTCAAAGAGAAAAAATAATTTTTCTCTTTTCCCTCGCTGCCAATCTAAAAAAGCCCGCGGGCTTTTTATAGTCCCATAATAGCAAACGCATCTAATTATGTCAAATATCCAAATTCTTTACCGTCTTAGCGTGCATTTGAATGAATCTTTTGCGAGGCGCCACTTCATCGCCCATCAGAATATCAAAAATTTTATTGGCTTTTTCGGCGTCTTCAATCGTTACCTGCATCATAGTCCGGTTTTGAGGATCCATGGTAGTTTCCCACAATTGTTCAGGATTCATTTCGCCCAAACCTTTGTAGCGCTGAATATTCGGATTTATCATTTTTTCTTTCCTGAAATCGCTTAAGATTTCTTCTTTATCGCCGTCCGTATAAGCGTATTCCGCGCGCTTGCCGCTTGAAATTTTATAAAGCGGCGGCTGGGCAATATAAATATGCCCCCCGTTAACCAACTCCGGTAAAAAGCGAAAAAATAAAGTCAAAAGCAAGGTTCTAATGTG